>Ga0209075_1000117_pt1 | contig 67039 bp, 58 predicted proteins | sample Stecom2011_FD_187523 | JGI IMG/M metagenome (GOLD analysis project Ga0209075, IMG submission 187523) | Agricultural soil microbial communities from Utah to study Nitrogen management - Steer compost 2011 (SPAdes) (version 2) | ecosystem: Environmental > Terrestrial > Soil > Agricultural land... | reverse complement strand
GCGTTACAAACAGACAACCGCCAAGCTGCGGCGCCTGATCCTGGAGTTCAAGTCTTATGGGGGCCAGGCCATCGAGGTGGCGGTGGCTAATCTGGATTCCGGGCGCATTGGCTTGCTCACGGAGCTCTGTCGGCAATATGACCTCTACGCCTCCTGCGGCAGCGATTTTCATATGCCCGGCAGGCCCTGGCAGGAGATTGGCCGCTTTCCCCCCTTACCAGCGGGCTTGAAGCCGGTGTGGAATTTGTGGGCACCCCAGGTCTGTCAGGGCTGAAAGTGTTTCAGCGCTATCGCTACCTCTCCGGTAATGAGTTTCAACTGCTCGTCGACGGCGAGCAGTGTGGCGAAGCTTTCTTGGCAGCTATTGCCCAGGCCCGCACGCAGATTCTGTTTGAGATGTACCTGATCGAGTCGGGCCGCTTTGCCTCCTTGCTGATTGATGCACTGCTGCAGGCTGCGGAACGGGGAGTTAAGGTTTATATGCTGGTGGATCATTTCGGGTCCAACGGCCTGTCCGGGGAGGATCGGGCACGTCTGCGTCACCCCGGTATCCAACTGGTGTGGTATAACCCCATTCGCCTTCTGAAGCGGTTGACCAACTTCCATCGGGATCATCGCAAGCTGATCGTCATCGACCAGTCCGTGGCCTTTGTGGGCGGTTTTTGTATCACCGATAAGTTCTGGGCAGCTCGTAATCCTTCAGAAAAGCGAGGGAATATCCCCAATGCCTGGCTGGATGTGGCGGTTCGGATTGAAGGTCCGGTTATCGGTCAATGGCAGGATCTATTTTGCCAAACCTGGTCCCGTACGGCAGAAAAGCCATTACAGCTCCCCGCTCTCTACACTCCCATTGTGGGAACCATGTCGGGGCGGGTGGCCTGGGCCAATGGCCATCTTCACCAGGGGATCTTGCGGGAGTTTCTCTCCCGAACTCGTAAGGCCACCCGACAGGTCTGGATCGCCACCCCATATTTTGTTCCCTCCCGTCGCATACGGCGCACGCTCCTACGGGCGGCCAAGCGGGGGGTGGATGTACGGGTGTTGTTACCGGGCCCGAAAACCGATCATCCGGGAGTGCGTTTTGCCGCTTGGCGCTACTATAAGCAGTTGTTGCATCATGGGGTGCGTCTCTATGAATACCAGCCCCGGTTTATCCATGCCAAGATCATCTTGGTGGATGACTGGGTATCCATCGGGTCCTGTAACCTGGACCACTGGAACCAGCGCTGGAACCTGGAGGCGAATCAAGAGGTCCTGGATGCCCGGTTTGCACAACGGGTGCGGGGCTTTTTCGAAGCTTGCTTTCCGGAAAGTGAGGAGCAAGATCTACGAGCCTGGTTCCGCCCCCTGTGGTACAGGAGGCTGTTGGCTTATGTTTGGGGCAGGGTTGATGCCTGGCTGATGCGGTTGTAATCGTCTCAGCGACGGCTGAAGGTCTGGCTGGCTAATGGGCGGGAGAGCCCACAGCGGCATTACTCGCCGCTATGGAACAACAGATAGAGATCCGTCAGGGTTTCGGGAATCTGCTCGCTGAGCTGAGCCATGAGTTTCGGGTTGCTGGTAATTTCTGTGAAGTCTTCATCGTCGAACAGGTTGGACAAGGCCATAATCGGCAGCAGCAGTTCCGCGACCAATTCCTGCTTTTGCTTGAACCACTGCTCTTCGTTGGCAAGGAACGCTTCTACAAAGCCCGCGCACCAATTGGTGAGGGCATCCCGGTCTTCATAGGTTTCTGCTGGCAGCTCAATGGGCTCCTCCTGATCCAACTCGTTACGGATATTGTGGAAGAGACGAGTCAGCGTCTGGGTAACCCAGTCATACTCTTTTACCTCGCCAGCGGTTACCGGCCGGCCAAAGGCCAGTTCTACCCAAGCTTCGGGTGTCATTGGGCATGGTCCCACCGCCAAGGCTGACAAGGCGCCGTGAATCCCGAAGTAATCCAGGGAGTCCTCCGCAAAGCGATCGTCAAACAAAAGGTCTTCCAGCGCGGAAATGTCGGCTGGGGATAGGGGGGAAGCGTTGGTATTTGTCATGGGGCTGTCCGACAGAATTTAGAGGCATCCTAACAGGTGGCAAAGCATATCATAATCGCTTGGGATCAGATCGAAAGTATATACCTGATAAATGCTTGGGATAAAAACAAGGGGGCTCTAGGCCCCCTTGTTTTTGGTTGGCAAAGACTAAGACTCTTGGCCTTCCTGTTTCTCTCCTTGTTTTTCACCCTGCGCCTCTTGGGCCGCCTGGGCTTGTTGCTGGGCTTCCAGCATGCGACGGCGCACCTCACGAGGATCATTCGGGGCCCGTTTGGGAGCGGGCGGCGCAGAAGGTGCTTCGGCCTTTGTCTCCTCGGCTGGCTTGGCTTCAGGGGCAGGAGCTTCCTGTTGAGGCTGCTGCTCAGCCGCCGGTGCTTCCGGCTTGGCCGGTTTCGGCTCTGTTGCTACGGGCGCCTTGGCTGCCGCAGCGGCTGGTTTTGCAGTGTCGGCTACAGCTTCGCCTGAGCTGGTTGCCGCCTCTGTGCTTGCCGGTTCGGCTGCGCTTTGTTGCTCAGGCTGTGCAGCCGGGGCGCGTTTGCCACGGTTACCGGAGCGATCCTGCCGGCGTTGGTCCCGTGGACGGCGCGCCGCGCTCTTTTCCGCTTCCGGGGCTGCTGTTGCCGTCTCTGTGGCCTCAGGCTCTACTTTCCCAGCCTCCAGGTTTTTCTCTGCCTCAGCAGAGGGTTTGGGGCTGGACTCTTCAGCGGCCGCTGCGGTTGCAGTGGTCTCTGTCGCCGCCTTCGGAGCTGCTTCTTCTGGCTGCTTCTGATCCTGGGGCTGCTCAACCTTGGCCTGTGCCTCTTGAGGCTCGGCTTGACGGTCAGCTTTCACAGGAGCCTCGGCCTGAACAGCGGCTTCGGTTGCTGTCTCAGCCTTGGAGGCTGGAGCCGTAGAAGCAGTTGCTGTGGACTCAGGCGTCGCTTCTGATGTAGCGGCTACAGCTTGCTCAGAAACTTCGGCAGCAATCGGGAGTGCCGGGCTGGGCTTGGTGCCCGCTGTACTCTCGGAGGGTTGCTGGGAAGCATCGGCCTTTTGCTGGTCGGAAGCTTGAGCAGTTGCCTTGTCGGTACGCTCGTCCCGCTCGCCGCGACCCCGTCCACGGCGATTGCGGCTGCGACGTTTTTCGCCGTCTGCAGTGGCCGTCTCAGCTTGCTCCGCAGCCGGGCGGGCTTCAGTCTTGGCCGGTGCCGCCGCGACAGGTTGTTTGTCCTGTTGTGGCTGTTGGGCCTTTTCCTGCTTTGCGGGCACTTCACCTTTTGGGCGGCGTGGACGGCGGAACTCCTCGTTCACTACGTCAGATGCCGGAGCGGTTTGGCGCTGCTGTGCAGGCTGGGATTGCCCCTGCCGACCTTTGCCCTCTGGCTGGGTCTGCTGGCGCTGTTCCTGGGCTTGGCGTTGATCCTGACGCTGGTCTTGGCGGCGATTGCCTGCGGATCGCTGTTGCTGGCCACCTTGACGACGGTCTGCCCGTTCACGGTCTTGCTGTTTGCCGTTTTGGCCCTGCTGGGGGCGAGCCTGCTCGCGGCGCTGTTTCTGACGGGCCGCCGGCTGGGTGCTCTTGGCTTTTAGCTGATCCGTGGCTTCATCGGCTTTGTCCGGATTGCCGAACAGCTTGACGATCTTTCTGGACAGGCGCTTGAGAAGACCAATCTCCTCCGTTGTTGGAGCAGAAGAGATAGGCGCAGGAGCCAGGGGAGCGACACGCTTGACCGCGGCTTCCGGCCGTACGATTTCTTTCGGCAGGGCGGTCTCGTAAAGGGCCTGGTCATCATGCTCGACCTGGATCTGATAGCTGGCCTCATTGGCAGAGGTGTTGTCGTCCCGGATACGTTGCACTTCGTAGTGGGGGGTATCGAAATGGGGGTTCGGGATGATCAGCACTTTGATCTGCTGACGGCGCTCGATTTCGGCCAGGTGCTTGCGCTTCTCGTTGAGCAGGAAGGTGGCAACGGGAACCGGCAAAATCGCACGGACCTCTGCGGTACGCTCCTTAAAGGCCTCTTCCTCGATCAGGCGCATAATGGACAGGGAGAGGGATTCCACGCCACGGATGGTGCCTTGGCCCTTACAGCGGGGGCAAACCTCGTTACGGGTTTCGCCCAGGGAGGGACGCAGGCGCTGACGGGACATTTCCATCAGGCCGAAGCGGGAGATCTTGCCCAGCTGGATACGGGCACGGTCCAGCTCCAATGCCTTGCGCAGGCGGTTTTCGACTTCCCGTTGGTTCTTGGCGGGGGTCATATCAATAAAGTCGATCACGATGAGGCCGCCAATATCCCGCAGGCGTAGCTGGCGAGCGATCTCATCGGAAGCTTCCAGGTTGGTTTGCAGGGCGGTTTCTTCGATATCGCCGCCTTTGGTGGCACGGGCGGAGTTGATATCAATGGAAACCAGGGCTTCCGTATGGTCGATGACAATGGAACCACCGGAAGGCAGTTTGACTTCCCGTTGGAAGGCGGTCTCAATCTGGGCTTCGATCTGGTAGCGGTTGAACAGGGGGATGTCGTCCCGATACAGCTTGATGCGGTTTTCGTAGGTGGGCATCACAGCCTGGACGAAGTTCAGGGCATCCTGGTAGACGTCCTCGGAGTCGATCAGCACCTCGCCGATATCCTGGCGCAGGTAATCGCGAATGGCGCGAATGACGACGTTGCTTTCCTGGAAAATCAAGAAAGGGGCAGGGCGGTTTTGGGCGGCACTGGTGATGGACTCCCAGAACTGCATCAGGTAGTTCAAGTCCCATTGCAGCTCTTCGCTGGTGCGGCCCACGCCCGCGGTACGTACGATCACGCCCATATCTTCAGGGACGGTGACTCCGGCCAGGGCTTCCCGCAGCTGGTTGCGCTCTTCACCGTCAATGCGGCGTGAAATGCCTCCCGCTTTGGGGTTGTTGGGCATCAGCACCAGGTAGCGGCCAGCCAGGCTGATAAAGGTGGTCAGCGCAGCGCCCTTGTTGCCTCGCTCTTCCTTGTCGACCTGGACAATGATCTCGGTGCCTTCTTCGACCAGCTCCTTGATATTGGGCTTGCCGCCGGATTGTTTGGCGTTCGGTTTGAAGTACTCCTTGGAGATCTCTTTCAGGGGCAGGAAGCCGTGGCGTTCTGCTCCGAAGTCGACAAAGGCAGCTTCAAGGCTGGGCTCGACACGGGTGATCCGGCCTTTATAGATGTTGGCCTTTTTCTGTTCGCGGGTGCCCGACTCGATGTCCAGGTCATAGAGACGTTGTCCATCAACGAGTGCGACACGCAACTCTTCAGGTTGAGTTGCGTTAATAAGCATTCTTTTCATGTAAGTCCAAATGTTCCCAAGGGCGGGAGGCGATGGCGCCTAGGGGTAAACGGCTAATCCGGCTGACGCCGGCGGAGGGAATGACGCATAGACAGCTCGAATGCAAACGAATGTGTGGCTTGCTCAGGGTTTAACCAGCTTGCGCATCACTTCTTGGAGAGAACGTTCCATAATTTCTGTTCGGCAAGTTGTCATTTCTGTGCGCATGGTGGGAGACATGACTCCTTGTATAGCTCTTCAGCGAAATTGGCTGGCAACGTCTTGTTTGCACTATTCGATCTGACTCGATCATCCTTCGCTTGCGCCGCGCTGTAAGGCGGGTGTTGCACAAGCGAATCGCTAAACCGTTTGTCCTGAGCGTTACCGCGCTCGCGCGCATTAACACTAAATAAATTTGTTTGCTCTGTCGCCTGGTCAACCCCAGCTACTGTGGCGGTGTTCGTTCGCGTGGCCCGGGTTGTACGGGGCCATCTGGTCTGCCAAATAGAATCGTGCTGGAGTATACTCGACCCTTCGGTTTGCGTTTCAGCCAGAATCCGCAGATGAAAGGATTTCTGGATATACGGGCAAACCGCAAGTTGCGCTGTCGCAATATAACAGCAAACCTCACTACCTTCAAATGCCCCAAGGGACACTTTTAATACCTTATTATGCAGTTATCCAATTCGGGTGCGTTAACCCAGGTTACCAATGTCAAAGTCGATCCGGAAAGTGCTGGCCAGCGCCTCGATAATTTTCTCCTGGCCCGCTTGAAAGGTGTCCCCAAGAGCCGTATCTATCGCATTATCCGTACCGGTGAGGTGCGGGTGAACGGGGCCCGGGTCAAGCCTGACTACAAGCTGGCCGGTGGGGAGGACTTGCGTATTCCCCCGATTCGCCTGGCTGAGCGAAATGAGGCCCCGACGCCGGCAGGAGGAGTGCTGAAGGAAATTGAGGCGGCAATCCTTTATGAAGACGACCGCTTGCTGGTGGTGAATAAGCCGAGCGGTATCGCGGTGCATGGCGGTAGTGGTATCGCCTATGGGCTGATTGAGGCCCTGCGTGTCTTGCGCCCGGAGCAGCGTTTCCTGGAGCTGGTGCACCGGCTGGACCGGGATACCTCCGGCGTGATCCTGGTGGCCAAGAAGCGAAGCGTGTTGCGGGCGCTGCACGATGACCTTCGCGAGCGTCAGATGGAAAAGGTCTATTGGGCCTTTGTGGTGGGCTCCTGGCCTGCGAAGAAAAGGCGCATTGAGGCACCTTTGTCCAAAAACGAGCTCAAGTCTGGCGAGCGGGTGGTGAAGGTGAGTGCTGGCGGCAAGGCGTCCATGACCGACTTTCGGGTCATTGAGCGTCTCGAAGGCTTTACTTGGGTCGAGGCCAAGCCCATCACCGGGCGGACACACCAGATACGGGTGCATGCCCAGTTTGCGGGTTTTCCAATTGTGGGCGACAGCAAGTATGGTATTGATGGTGTGAACAAAGACCTTCGGAAGGAAGGTTTCAAACGTCTGTGCCTGCATGCGGCCCGGCTGCGGATCCAGTTGCCGGGAGATAAGGCACCGCTGGAGTTCGAGGCGCCCCTGGATGAGGAGATGGAGCGTTTCGTACAACAGTACCGACAGAATAAATGAAGGCTGAAATGACTCAGAAACCCTATGATGTTTTGATTTTTGACTGGGACGGCACGTTGCTGAATTCGGCCGACCATATCGCGCAATGTATTTGTGAAGGTTTTGATGCGGTGGGTCTGGAACCGCCCACGATGGATGAAGCCCGCAATATTATCGGCTTGGGAATGGTGGAGGCGATCCAGTTTCTGCGACCCGGCATTGAGCAGGAATTGATTGTGCGTATTCGTGAGGCCTATGCCGAGCGTTTCTTTAGTAAGCAGCCCACCCGGGACGATTTGTTTGATGGGGTGATGGAGACCCTGGAAACTGCAGCCAGCCAAGGCTTCAAGCTGGCGATTGCAACCGGCAAGAGCCGGCCTGGCATGGATGTGGTGCTGCGGCAACTAGATATGGCCAGGCAGTTCCATGTGGTTCGCTGTGCGGATGAGACGCGCTCCAAGCCGCACCCGCTGATGCTGGAGGAGATTCTACGGGAGTTGCGCCTGCCTGTAGAGCGGGCCCTGATGATCGGCGATACCGAATACGACATGAAGATGGCCCATTCCATCCAGATGGACCGCCTGGCAGTCTCCTATGGTGTGCATTGCCAAGAGCGGTTGCTGGCTCATGACCCTATTGCCTGTATCGATTCCATGCGCCTTTTGCATGAGGTGATCGAACAGGCTCCAGAAAGGGCCTCAGGAGCTGGTCTGGGGTAAATATTAGATAACGGAAAGTAAGGTCTTTCGATGAATAACGGCACACAGGGCGAGGCATCTAGGCCAACCAGCCAAGAATGGCAGTTGATTGAGAAGGTCATAACCGGCGCAACGGTGGAGCAGCGTCGAGCTAGGCGCTGGGGCATCTTTTTTAAGCTGCTGACCTTTGCATACCTCTTCATTATTTTGCTGATGGCATTTGGCGGTGGTATGGGTGGCCGGGTTGCGCCGGTGACGGAACCCCACACAGCCCTGGTGGATGTCCGTGGCATCATTGCTGAAGATGAGTCGGCCAGTGCGGATAATATTGTGACCGGACTTCGCAAGGCTTTTGAGGCGCCCAATGTGAAGGGGGTGGTGTTAAGGATTAACAGCCCGGGCGGCAGTCCGGTGCAGTCTGGCTATGTGTATGACGAAATCAAGCGTCTGCGTGCCGAGTATCCGGACATCAAGCTGTATGCGGTGATTGCTGATATGGGAGCGTCCGGTGCCTATTATATGGCTGCTGCTGCCGACGAGATCTATGCCGACAAGGCAAGCCTGGTGGGCTCTATCGGCGTGATATCAGCTGGCTTTGGGGTGGTGGAAGCTCTGGATAAGCTGGGGATTGAACGGCGGGTTTATGCGGCGGGCGAGAACAAGAATTTCCTCGACCCCTTTTCCCCGGAAGATCCCAGCCAGCTTGCCTACTGGCAGGAGGTGCTGGAAACCACCCATCGTCAGTTCATTGAGCAGGTTCAGAAAGGGCGGGGAGATCGGCTCAAGCAAAACCCCAACCTGTTTACCGGCTTGATCTGGTCGGGAGAGCAGGCTCTTGAGATGGGGTTGATCGATGGGCTGGGAAGCGCCTCTTATGTGGCCCGGGAAGTGATTGGTGCCGAAGAGATCGTGGATTACACGCCAGCGGCCAATCCCTTTGAGCAGTTGGCCCGGGAGTTTGGTCTCAGTGTCGGGCGTGGGATTAGTGCCACGCTGCTATCAGGGCAGTTTGGCATTCGTTAAGGATTATTTTGGGCGGGCTGATCTCGGGATCGGCCCACGGTCTTTCGTTCCCCTTGACTCTTCTTGCTCTTGTGGCTTGCTTTGGAGTAAGGCCTTGAGTCGTTGCCTTCCTTATCGCTAGGGCAGCTCAACCCCTTCATTGTGTAGAAAGTCCGTCAGCAGCATCAGTGGCAAGCCAATCAGGGCATTGGGGTCGCGGCCTTCCATGCCCTGGAAGAGAGTAATGCCTAAGCCTTCGGCCTTAAAGCTGCCGGCGCAGTCGTAGGGTTGCTCCCGTTCCAGGTAGCGGCGGATCTGGGCTTCACGTAGAGGGCGAAAGCGAACCCTAAACTCCTCGACGGCGGCTTGCACCCGGCCGGTCTTGCTATTGAGCAGGCAAAGCCCGTTGTAAAAGGTAAGTGTCTGACCGGAGCAGGCCGAAAGCTGCTGGAAGGCTGAGGCAAAGTCGCCGGGCTTGGAGAAAATGGTGTCCGGGGGCAGCCAGGCCACCTGATCGCCGCCGATGATTAGATGGTTGTTGTAGGTTTCGGCCAGGGCTCGGGCTTTTCCCTGGGCAAGGCGCATTGCCAGTGCCGCGGGCGACTCCCCGGGCTGTGGAGTTTCGTCAAAGTTGGGGCTGGCTGTTTCGAACTCCAGCCCTAGCTTGGCCAGCAGGACGCGCCGATAGGGAGAAGTGGAGGCCAGAACAATTTTTTGCATAGAATGTCTCGATCAGGCTATTGGGGTTGCGGTTGAATCGGGCGCGGGGGATGCGCAGCATATATAAGGCTATGGCGATTTGGCATCTTCTCACAAGAGGTAGCCTCTGTTTAATGGCTGGGTTTTCTGCTGGTGTGCAGTTAGCAGACAAGATCTTTTGACAATGGTCAGGGCTGGCCCTAAAATTGCCGCTCTTATGGCTACGAGCATGAATTCTAGACGGATAGACCCGTTTAAACTGGCGGATCAGAAAGCTTCTATTCAAAGGAGCCTGGATCTCGTTTCCCTGCCGCGCGTTGTTGAAGTGGTGGGGGAGAGCGTGAATCAGGTGACGGTTGAAATGAGCTTCTGGCGAGACGACCAGTTCCGCTGCGTGATTCAGGGGCACCTGGAGACACGGGCGAATGTAGTCTGCGAACGCTGCTTGAACCCGGTCGAACAGCCTATCGTTAGCGACTTTACCCTCTGTGTGGTAGCGTCCGACGAGGCTGCTCGCGATATTCCGCGCGAATATGATCCGTTGATTGTGACGGAGCAGTTTGTTGAAGTGGCAGATATCGTCGAGGACGAAATCTTGCTGGCGTTGCCGATGTTTTCTTACCACGCTGACGAAGATTGCGATCAGGGATTGATTCCCCGGCGCGATGATCGGCAGGACGAGGAAGCAGATACACAAAGCTCGGAGCAAAAGCCGAATCCTTTTAGTGTTTTATCAACGTTAAAGTTGAAAAAATGATCCGTTAGTTAGGGGAGTTTTAATCGCCATGGCTGTTCAACAGAACCGTAAGACCCGTTCCAAACGTGGTATGCGTCGTGCTCACGATGCGCTGACCGCACCGACGCTGTCCATTGACCCGACCACTGGCGAGAAGCACCGTCGTCACCACGTGACTGCAGACGGTTTCTATCGCGGCAATAAAGTGATCGACACTGAGCAAGAGTAAGTTTTGCGCGGTCAAATCACGATCGCAGTCGACGCAATGGGGGGCGATCATGGCCCCTCAGTTGCTGTCGAGGCAGTCCTTGCTTCCATCAAGCGTCATGCTGATCTAAAGGTGCTGCTGGTGGGGGAGCGCAAGGAGCTGCTCTCCCTATTACCTCCAGATTACCCCTCTGACCGTATCACCCTTGTTGATGCGCCGGATTACGTGCGCATGGACGACAAGCCCAGTTTTGCTCTTCGTCATCGTACCCAATCTTCCATGGCTATCTCCTTGCAGATTGTCCGGGAGGCCCGTGCCCAGGCCTGTGTCAGTGCCGGAAATACCGGTGCTTTGATGGCGTTGGGGCGCTCCATTCTCAAGACACCTTCCGGCATTGACCGCCCAGCCATCATCCGTCGCATTCCCTCTACGCGGGGGCGTTGCTATGTGCTGGATTTGGGGGCGAATGTGGATTGCACGGCTGAGCATTTATTCCAGTTTGCGATCTTGGGTTCCCTGATGGTGGAAGTGGTGGAGCAGAAGAAGTATCCCCGGGTTGCCCTGGTCAATGTGGGCAAGGAAGACATTAAGGGGAGTGAGCAGGTTCGACTCGCATCCCATATGTTGGAGGCAAGCCCGGCTCTCAATTACGTGGGCTACATTGAGGGGGATGAGATTTTCAAAGATGTGGCGGATGTGGTGGTCTGCGACGGTTTCGTGGGGAACGTGGCCCTAAAGACTGCGGAAGGGGTGATTGCCATGCTTTCCGGCCTGATCGGGGATGCCTTTAAGCGTAGCCTCTATACCCGCATCTTGGGCTTTCTGGCTCGCCCGGTGTTGCGGCGTTTTCAGAATCTGCTGGATCCTTCCACCCATAATGGTGCTATCTTTGTAGGCCTTAATGGAATCGTGGTGAAAAGCCATGGTGCGGCAACGGCAAAAGGTTTTGCCCGGGCGATCGATCAGGGCGTGCGTTCCGCACGTTTGGGATTGCCCGAAAGGATTAATGCACGTCTGGATGACCTTTATCTTTAAAACTAATTTTTTCTAAAAATAACAGATCCACGACTGTGGAATTGGTCGGTCGTGGCGTAATTTAGACCTAATGCATTTTAGGCAGGAACGAGAATACTCATGAAAACGGCATTTATGTTTCCTGGCCAGGGTTCGCAAAGTAAAGGGATGTTATCGGATCTGGCTGAAAAATATCCTTCCTTATTAAACACCTTTCAAGAGGCTTCCGAGGTTCTGGGGTACGATCTTTGGGACCTGTGCCAGCAAGGTGACGAATCTGAACTGAATCGTACTGAAGTCACCCAGCCTGCCATCCTGACTGCCAGCATTGCCCTTTGGCGGCTATGGGGGGAGTTGGGGGCTGCCCGTCCGGATTATCTGGCAGGTCATAGCCTGGGTGAATATTCCGCGTTGGTTGCGGCGGGTTCCCTGGAGTTTTCCGCAGCCGTTGGCTTGGTGCGGGAGCGGGGGCGACTGATGCAGGGGGCCGTGGCAGAAGGTGTGGGTAAAATGGCCGCGGTTATTGGCCTGGACGATGACCTGGTGGTCGCAGCTTGTTCCGAGGCAGCGGAAGGTCAGGTGGTGGAGGCCGTGAACTTCAATTCACCCGGTCAGGTGGTCATTGCCGGCAATGCGGAAGCCGTGGAGCGGGCCGCTGCCGCTTGTAAAGAAAAGGGGGCTCGTCGGGTGTTGCCATTGCCGGTGAGTGTGCCTTCCCATTGTGCGCTGATGAAGCCGGCTGCGGAGCAACTGGCAGTGACTTTGGAGAAAGTTACCGTTCAGGCACCCGTCATTCCGGTTTTGCAAAACGTAACGGCTCAAATTGTGACAGATCCGGCGCAGATCCGCGATAACCTGGTGAAGCAGCTGTATTCTCCCGTGCTGTGGACACAAACGCTCAAGGCCATGGCGGGGCTGGGCGTGGAAAGAGTGGTGGAGTGTGGGCCAGGCAAGGTGCTTGTCGGGCTTGCGAAGCGGACTCTGGAGAATGCCCAGGGCTTGGCCACCGCAACCTTGAAGGACTTTGAAGATAGTTTTGAGCAAGTCGGCTCGGGAGATTCCGCATGACAAACGATAAAAAACTGGCCTTGGTCACCGGAGCCAGTCGGGGTATTGGGGCCGCCATTGCTGAGGCGCTGGCGCAACAGGGTTTCAAGGTGATCGGTACGGCGACGACGGATGCCGGAGCTCAACTGATCGAAGAGCGCCTCAAGGCCAAAGGCTATGATGCAGCGGGTCGTCGCCTGAATGTGACCGAGGCGGCGGATGTGGAGCAATTTTTCGATAGCATTGTGTCCGAGTTTGGCGCGCCTCAGGTGCTGGTCAACAATGCGGGCATTACCCAGGATAACCTGCTGCTCCGCCTGAAAGATGGTGACTGGGATGCGGTGTTGCAAACCAACCTGACCTCCGTGTTCAGGCTCACCAAGCTGGCTGTAAAAGGGATGACCAAAGCCCGCTGGGGCCGGATTATCAATATCAGCTCCGTGGTGGCCTCAATGGGTAACGCGGGGCAAACCAACTATGCGGCGGCCAAGGCGGGTATGGAAGGATTTTCCCGTTCCCTGGCCAAAGAGGTGGGCTCCCGTAACATTACGGTCAATTGTGTGGCTCCGGGCTTTATTGAGACCGACATGACGCAGGATCTGCCTGAAGCCCAACGGCAGGCCATGCTGAATATGACCGCCTTGAAACGATTGGGGCGACCGGAGGAAATTGCAGGGGTCGTTGCCTTTTTGGCGAGCGACGCGGCAGCCTATATCACAGGTGAAGTGATTCAGGTGAACGGCGGCCTCTATATGCAGTGAGGCTGCTGTCAACTGGTTGGCAGTCTGTGCCACAGCTTGCTTCAAGGCTTGTTGTAGCGGCCCTGGAGCGGCACGGCAGTACCGATTATTGCGCAATTGGCGCTTGATTAAAGTGTTCGGGTTAAACTAGACTAGCACGCTTGTAAGTGCTTGGTTATGTCAATAGTGAGGAAACTATGAGTACAGTTGAAGAGCGGGTCAAGAAGATTGTCTGTGAGCAGCTGGGTGTGAAGGAGTCTGAAGTTCAGAACAGTTCTTCCTTCGTCGAAGACCTCGGCGCAGATTCTCTTGACACGGTCGAGCTTGTGATGGCGCTTGAAGAAGAATTCGAGACTGAAATCCCTGACGAAGAAGCAGAAAAGCTGACCACTGTTCAGGACGCCATCGACTACATCACCGCGCATATCTAATCCTTATTTCGGATTCTATGACCAAGCATGAGGCCGCCTGGGGATATTCCCCAGGCGGCTTTTTCATGATAGGTTCCCCGTCTTCGAGCCTCCTTCGTCGGAGTGTTGGGCCTAAAGTGTGGCCCGATTCCTGACGGTCTGTGGCTAGCGCTGAAGCTTGTGCTTTAACTGTATGGGGCTCAACTGACGAGAGTATGAAATTCCAATGGAGTTTCCGGTTCTTTTGAATGGTGAGCCGGCTTCCGGCTTGCCCTGGGCAGACCGTGGCTTTGCCTATGGCGACGGGGTGTTCGAGACCATTCGTATTGCCAACCGCCAGCCGGTGCTTTGGCCTTTGCACTGGGAGCGCTTGTCTCTGGGCTGTCGACGCTTGGGGATCGGTCTGGCTACAGACTTTCAGCCCACCCTGGAGGGCTGGATGCAGGCTCTGTTGGATCCTGTGCCGGGCGATCAAGGTATCATCAAAGTGGTCGTCACGCGCGGCTGTGGCGGGCGAGGCTATCGTCCGGCTGATACCGTCCCAAACGTGGTGTTGAGTTACCACCCTTTGCCAGAGGACCTGGCGCGTCTACAAAAGGCAGCTGTCCTCAAGTGCCTTTCCTATCGTCTTGTTGCTCATCCGGTATTGAATGGCCTGAAGCATCTCAACCGCCTTGACCAGGTTCTGGCCAGTCAAGAGTTGTCCACAGAGGATGAGGGAATTATGCTGAATGGGGAAGGCTGGGTCATCGAAGGTACCAAAACCAACTTTCTCTTTTCCAAACAGGGGCGCTTAATTACGCCGGATCTCTGCGACTGTGGTGTTGAAGGAGTGATGCGCCGCTATTTGCTGGTCCATGGCAGGGAGCATCAAGCTCAGGTTGGGGTTGAGAAAATCCATGTGGAACAGTTGGCTGACTTCGATGGCATGGCGATTATGAATTCAGTATTGGGCATCTGCCTTGTGACACGGCTAAACGGAGAAGAACTGCCGGTGTCAGGGTTGCTCGTCGATCTGCAACAATCCGTTCATCAGAAGCTGAGACTTTGAAAAAAACTACACGTAAACGTTCGTTTCGGGCCCTTTTGTGGCTAACCGTTGTCGCCGCTTTATTTGTAGGTGGTGGCTATGGGTTTTGGTGGTACAAGCTGCAGGAACCCCTACAGGTGCCAGAGCAGGGGATGATCTTCGAAATACCCCGTGGCGCCTCCGTCCAGCGCGTGGCGCAGGATCTGCAAGCCGCAGGAGTGCTGGATCACTCCCTGTGGATGCGCCTTTATATTCGGCTGCACCCTGAGGTCAGCCATGTGCAGGCCGGAGAGTACCGGCTTGATCCTGGCTTGACCTTGCCGGGGCTTGTGGCGCTGTTCAATTCAGGTCGGATCGTGTCTTATCCCATCCAGTTCGTAGAAGGCTGGACTTTTCGGGATGTGCGTCGGGAATTGGCGCGCCACGAAAAATTGGTTCAGCTGACCGCAGGCCTGGATGATGCTGAGATCATGGCGCGGCTGGAACGGCCCGGGTATCATCCGGAAGGGCTGTTCTTTCCCGATACCTATTATTTCCACAAAGGCATGTCGGATCTGGATGTGCTGGCAACGGCGTTGCGCCGAATGGATCAAATCCTGGCGGAAGAGTGGGAAAAACGTCAGGAAAAACTGCCCCTGAAGACTCCTTATGAGGCCTTGATACTAGCTTCCATTATCGAAAAGGAAACCGGGGTGCCCTATGAGCGGGCGCAGATCTCTGGAGTTTTTGTGCGCCGCCTGCAGAAGGGCATGAGGCTCCAGACAGACCCGACGGTGATTTACGGGCTGGGGGAGAATTATCGGGGTAACCTGACCCGTCAGCATTTACGTGAGCTCACTCCCTATAACACCTATCGAATTGCCGGGCTCCCGCCCACGCCCATTGCGTTATCCGGGCGTGAAGCTATTCACGCAGCCCTTAACCCGGCGCCGGGAAAGGAGCTGTTCTTTGTGGCGCGCGGAGATGGAACGCACCATTTCAGCGTGACTTTAAAGCAACACCAGGAGGCCGTGCTTAAATACCAGGTGCGCAAGCGGCGTGCCGATTACCGTTCGAGTCCTCCGCCCTCGGCCTCCCAATCGACCAGTCAGCAGTAGGATTAACATCGTGATGACATCTCGCGCGGCTCAGTTTATTACCATCGAAGGAATAGAGGGAGTTGGCAAAAGCACCAACATTGCATTTATTGCGGACTGGTTGCGGCAACGGGGCGTAAAGCTGTGCTTGACCCGGGAACCCGGTGGAACCCCTATGGCTGAGGAAATCCGGGAGTTGTTGTTACGCAAGCGTGATGAGCCGGTCAGTGAAGATGCAGAGCTACTGCTCATGTTTGCGGCCCGTGCCCAGCATTTGCAGCAACGTATTCTGCCTGCCTTGCGGGAAGGAACCTGGGTAATCAGTGACCGATTTACCGATGCCACCTACGCCTATCAAGGGGGCGGAAGAGGCCTAGATAAGAGGCGTATTGAACAATTGGAAAGCTTTGTCCAGGGAGGCTTTGCGCCGGATCTGACCATTATCCTGGATGCTCCCCCTGAGGTTGGGATGGGGCGGGTCGTCAAACGAGGCGAGACGGATCGTTTTGAACAGGAAAAGCTGGAGTTCTTTGAGCGGGTGAGGTCAGTGTACCTGGAGCGTGCCAACCTGGCTTCCCAGCGCTATTTGGTAGTGGATGCATCCCGTGAGCTTCACGATGTGCAGGCTGAATTGGCAGCGGCTCTGGAGGCAAGGCTAGGGCCGCTACTTGAGGGATAATTTCCAGAAGCAGTGATTAATTCAGCAGTAGTAGATCATAAACTGCTGCGCTAAAAGCGTCGCAGGAACAAAAAAGGCCCCGGTTGGGGCCTTTTTGTTGTGCGCCCTTTTCGGGCGCAAGCTGGACTTGCCAGATCTCGGGTGCTTACAGGGCAACCTTGTTCTCGACAGAGTTCGCAGCTTCTTGATAGCTGTCGATCTGGTCGAAGTTCAGGTAGCGGTAAACCTCTCCGGAAATGGAATCCAGGTTTTTGGCGTACTGCATGTACTCTTCCACGGTTGGGATGCGGCCCAGGATACCGCCAACTGCTGCCAGTTCGGCAGAGCAGAGGTATACGTTGGCGCCATTACCCAGACGGTTCGGGAAATTACGGGTGGACGTGGACAGTACGGTCGCACCGTCGGCAACCCGAGCCTGGTTACCCATGCACAGGGAGCAACCGGGGATCTCTGTACGTACACCGTTGTCCTTGTAGATGTTGTAGTAGCCTTCCTCTTCCAGTTGGGCCTGGTCCATCTTGGTGGGCGGCGCAATCCAGAAGCGAGTTTGCAGTTTGTCTTTGTTCTGCTCCAGCATCTTACCGGCAGCGCGGAAGTGACCGATGTTGGTCATGCAGGAACCGATAAAGACTTCGTCTACTTTGTCGCCAGCCACTTCGGACAGCAAGCGGGCGTCGTCCGGATCGTTCGGAGCGCACAGAATCGGCTCTTTGATGTCGGCCAGGTCGATCTCGATAACGGCAGCGTATTCCGCATCGGGGTCGGCTTCCATCAGTTCCGGGTTCTTCAGCCACTCTTCCATGGCGCGGGCACGACGCTCCAGGGTACGGGCATCGCCGTAGCCTTCTGCGATCATCCAGCGCAACATGGTGATGTTGGACTTCAGGTACTCGATGATGGGCTCTTTGTCCAGCTTGATGGTACAGCCGGCTGCAGAACGCTCCGCAGACGCGTCGGACAGTTCGAATGCCTGCTCAACGGTCAGGGTGTTCAGACCTTCGATTTCCAGGATACGGCCAGAGAAGACGTTCTTCTTGCCTTGCTTCTCAACAGTCAGCAGACCTTGTTTGATTGCGTAGTAAGGAATCGCGTGAACCAGGTCGCGCAGGGTAATGCCAGGCTGCATTTCACCTTTGAAGCGAACCAGTACGGATTCAGGCATATCCAGAGGCATCACGCCGGTAGCCGCAGCGAACGCAACTAGGCCGGAACCAGCCGGGAAGGAGATACCGATCGGGAAGCGGGTGTGGGAGTCACCACCAGTACCTACGGTATCGGGCAGCAACATCCGGTTCAGCCAGGAGTGGATCACACCGTCACCCGGACGCAGGGAAACACCGCCGCGGTTCATGATGAAGTCGGGCAGGCTGTGGTGCATTTCCACGTCTACCGGCTTCGGATAGGCTGCAGTGTGACAGAAGGATTGCATGACCAAGTCGGCGGAGAAACCAAGGCAGGCCAGGTCTTTCAGTTCGTCACGGGTCATGGGGCCAGTGGTGTCCTGGGAGCCTACGGTGGTCATCTTGGGTTCGCAGTAGGTGCCAGGGCGAATACCTTCAACGCCGCAAGCCTTGCCAACCATTTTCTGGGCCAGGGTGTAACCCTTGCCGCTGTCAGCCGGAGCAACCGGACGACGGAAGACCTTGGAAGGCTCCAGGTTCAGTGCAGTACGGGCTTTGTCGGTCAGGCCACGGCCGATGATCAGGTTGATACGGCCCCCAGCGCGCACTTCGTCGAGCAGAACCTCGGTTTTGAGTTCGAACTCGGCCAGGACTTCGTCAGTGCCGTGCTTCTTGATTTTGCCTTCATAGGGGTAGATGTCGATCACATCGCCCATGTTCAGCTTGGATACATCGGCTTCGAAGGGCAGAGCGCCGGCGTCTTCCATGGTGTTGAAGAAGATCGGAGCGATCTTGCCGCCGATGCAGATACCGCCAGTACGCTTGTTCGGAACATTCGGGATGTCTTGGCCGATGTACCAGAGTACTGAGTTGGTGGCGGACTTACGGGAAGAACCAGTACCAACCACGTCACCTACGAAAGCAATTTGGTGACCTTTCTTTTTCAGTTCTTCAATCTGCTGCTCAGCATTGGTGATGCCTTCACGGGGCATCTTGTACATGGCTTTGGCATGCAGGGGGATGTCTGGACGGGACCAGGCATCGGGAGCCGGAGACAGGTCGTCGGTGTTGGTTTCACCCGGAACCTTGAAAACGGTTGCAGTGATAACTTTGGGCACTTCCGGACGGGCCAGGAACCATTCGGCCTCAGCCCAGGAGTTCAGGACAGCCTTGGCATTGGCGTTGCCGGCTTTGGCTTTCTCTTCCACGTCGTGGAAGGCGTCGAACATCAGGATGGTGTGCTTGAGCTGTTCGGCAGCAATGGTGCCCAGTTCGGCATCGTCCAGCAGCTCAACCAGGGTGTCGATGTTGTAGCCGCCTTGCATGGTGCCAAGGAGTTCAACCGCCCGTTGTTTGGTGATGAGGGGAGAAGAGGCTTCACCTTTAGCAACAGCGGACAGGAAGGCAGCTTTTACGTATGCCGCTTCGTCCACTCCTGGCGGAATGCGGTTTTCCAGAAGGTCCAGAATAACCTGTTCTTCTCCGGCGGGTGGGTTTTTCAGTAGTTCTACCAGGCCAGCCACCTGTTCGGCATTGAGAGGCTTAGGTGGGACACCCTCCGCAGCCCGTTCTTCGACGTGTTTGCGATATGCTTCTAGCACTTTTTGTAACCCTCATCAGTTTAAACCCGCCCCAAGTTGCAGGTAGGCTTCCGTTTTGCGGGAGATTCCCCAACTCGCAGGCAAATATAGGGGTGTGGCTCATGGTGGAGCCAATGGGAGGCGGTATTTTATGCGAAATGCCCTTTAAAGTTAAGGAGAGCTCCTAAATAGTCGCTATTCAGCAAAGTTATTATCCGCGTAAATGGGGGCCGGCCGGCTTGGGAATTAGCCCGATTAGGGTATACTGCCACACTTCCATATTTGGTCCGGTTATTGGTTTGCCATGAATGCTGTTGCAGAAATTCAGTCCTTTTTGCTGTGCCCTACTCCTGATGCCTGGATTGAGCGGGCAACCCGGGAATTGCCGGTATTGCTCATCGATCATGCCAATTGTGAGAAGAAAGCTGCCGGCACGGCGCTAAACCTCATGTTCCGCTATGTGGACCGGCTGGACCTGCTCAATAAGATGTCCCGTCTGGCCCGGGAGGAGCTGCGTCATTTCGAGCAGGTACTGGGCTTTATGAAGAAGCGGGGGATTGAATACCTGCCGGTTTCATCCTCCCGTTATGCCCAGGGATTGCGCAAGGAAGTCCGCACCTCGGAGCCGGGCCGGCTGGTGGATACCCTGATTGTGGGGGCGATCATCGAGGCCCGCTCTTGCGAGCGCTTTGCGAGTTTGGCGCCCCACCTGGATGAGGAGCTGGGCGAGTTTTACGTATCGCTTCTCAAGTCCGAATCTCGCCACTACCAGGACTACCTGAAGTTGGCGCGCCAGTATTCCTCGGAAGATATTGAGCAGCGGGTACAGGAGTTCCTGGCCATCGAGGCAGAGCTGATTGAGTCGCCGGACGAGGAGTTCCGCTTTCATAGCGGTGTCCCTGTCTGACTGGACGCTCACAGATACGCTGGCATTGGGGCGGCTTGAATGAGGGGAGGCCGGCTCAGAGAGTCGGCCAAAGCTTTTCTGGCTATTGGGCCAGGGGCTGTTGGATCAGTTCGGGCTCCTGGTTGTTATGAATCCGGATAAACCAGAAGTGCTTGTCCCAGTCTCCCAAGACGTATCGTTTGCCCGGCTGCCCCTTGATGGTCACATCGTGAACGGCGGGGCGGTGGGTGTGGCCATGGATCAGGCGTGTGACTTGGTGCTCTTCCATCACCCGAATGACTTCTTCCGGGGTCACATCCATGATCTCTTCCTTCTTGCCCTGGTTCTTGGCCTTACTGATTTCCCGTAGCTGACGGGCCATGGTTTGCCGGTCGGCCAGCGGGCGGTTGAGCATCATGGCCTGCCACTGGGGATTGCGAACCATGCTGCGAAACTTCATGTACTCTTTGTCTGCGGTACAGAGGGTGTCGCCATGCATCAGCAAGGTAGGCTGGCCACCCAGCTCCACTACAACCGGATCGGGCAGCAGGGTAAGGCCGGCTTCTGCAGCAAAGCGCTCGCCGATCATAAAGTCCCGGTTGCCGTGCTGGAGATAGATGTTGAGCCCTGCATCTGCTAGGCGCTTGAGTTGTCCGGCAATTTCAACTTGTAGGGGGCTTTGTTCGTCGTCGCCGATCCAGGCTTCGAAGAAATCGCCCAGGATATACAGCGTCTCGGCCTGACTGGCGTGCTCGTCAAGAAAGCGCAGGAATGCCCCGGTAATGTCGGGGCGCTCCTCTTCCAGATGCAGGTCCGAAATGAGCAGGACCGTCATTATCAATCCTCGATAACTTCGGCGGACTCGATGATGACGTCCTCAACGGGTACGTCCTGGTGGCCGGCGCGCATGGTGGTGGCCACGTCTTTGATCTTGTTCACCACATCCATGCCTTCCACGACTTTGCCAAATACCGCATAACCCCAGCCTTGTGTGGTGGGGGCCGTGTAATCGAGGAAGCCGTTGTCTTTGACGTTGATGAAGAATTGGGCGCTGGCAGAGTGGGGATCCATGGTACGAGCCATGGCGAGGGTGCCCGTCATGTTGCTCAGGCCGTTGTTGGCTTCGTTTTGGATCGGAGCCTTGGTTTTACGGGGCTTCATGCCGGGCTCAAAGCCGCCGCCTTGAATCATGAAGTTGGAGATGACGCGGTGGAAGATCAGGCCGTTGTAGAAACCTTCACGCACATAGTCTTCGAAGTTTTTGGCTGTGATGGGGGCTTTCTCGTGATCCAGCTGAATCTTGATATCGCCGTAGTTGGTTTTCATCAAAATCATGTCATGATCCTTGGCGGATGAATGGTTGAACGTAAAACGGCTATTTTAAAACAGACGTCGGAGAAAAGCAGGGGTGGTGCCGCATCTTTGTTGATTTGGTTTATAATCCGGCTCTTAACACAGTTCGACTGCACCCATTTGATCAATGCATTATCGAGAGATCTATGAGTTCTCCTGAAAATAGTACGCCTGTCAATTTTATCCGCCAGATCATCAATGAGGATCTGAAGACCAACAAGCATGGCGGTCGGATCGTGACCCGTTTCCCGCCGGAGCCCAATGGCTACCTCCATATCGGCCATGCCAAGTCCATCTGTCTGAACTTTGGTATTGCCGAGGATTACCCCGGTGCCCAGTGCAACCTCCGGTTCGACGACACCAACCCGGAGAAAGAGAGCCAGGAATATATTGATTCCATCATTGCTGATGTGAAGTGGCTGGGTTTTCAGTGGGCTGGGGAGATCCGCTACGCATCGGATTACTACGACCAGTTCTATGAATTTGCGCTGGAGTTGATCCGCAAAGAGAAGGCGTACGTGTGCCATCTGTCTCCCGAAGAGGCCGCGGAATACCGCGGCACATTGACCGAGCCAGGGCGTAACAGTCCTTACCGGGATCGCAGTGTCGAGGAAAACCTGGACCTGTTCGAGCGGATGCGCAAGGGCGAGTTTAAAGAGGGTGAATGTGTGTTGCGCGCCAAAATTGATATGGCGTCGCCCAACATGAACATGCGTGACCCTATTCTCTATCGGATACGGTTTGCCTCCCATCACCAGACGGGTGACAAGTGGTGCATCTATCCCATGTACGACTTTGCCCATCCGATTTCCGATGCCCTGGAAGGCATTACCCACTCCCTGTGTACGCTGGAGTTTGAAGACCATCGCCCTCTGTATGATTGGGTGTTGGACAATATTACGATTGAAAGCCGTCCCCGCCAGTACGAGTTTGCCCGGCTCAACCTCAACTACACGGTGACCAGTAAGCGGAAGCTGAAGCAGTTGGTGGATGAGAAGGTGGTAAGCGGCTGGGATGATCCGCGCATGCCGACCTTGGCGGGGATGCGTCGCCGCGGCTATACGCCGCGCTCGATCCGCAATTTCTGCGACGCCATCGGGGTGACCCGCAGCTTTGGGATTGTGGATGTGTCCATGCTGGAGCATGCCATCCGCGAAGATCTCAACGAGCGTGCCCCTCGTGCCATGTGCGTGCTGCGGCCGCTGAAAGTGGTTTTGGAGAACTATCCGGAAGGCAAGGTGGAGCAGTTGGAGCTGCCCAATCATCCCCAGAAGCCGGAGATGGGTACCCGTCCGGTGTCCTGGACTCGGGAGATCTTCATTGATGAAGAGGACTTTGCCGAAGTTGCGCCGCGCAAGTGGAAGCGATTGGCGACCGGCCAAAGCGTCCGCCTGCGGGGTGGTTATGTGATCACCTGCAATGAAGTGATCAAGAACGACGAAGGCAAGATTGTCGAGCTGCGTTGTACTTATGATCCCAATACTCTGGGCGTTAACCCGGAAGGCTATAAAGCCAATGGGGTGATTCACTGGGTGTCGGCCAGCCATTCGCTGCCTGCTGAAGTCCGTCTCTATGATCGGCTGTTCCAGCACGAAAGCCCGGATAACAACAAGGAAGGCAAGGACTTCATGGAGTACCTGAATCCGAACTCCCTGCAAGTTCTGGTGGAGAGCCGTGTGGAAGAGAGTTTGGGGCAGGCCACGTCTGAGCTTCCGTTCCAGTTTGAACGGGAAGGGTATTTCTTCCTGGATCCCGTGGATAGCGGTGAGGGTCGCCTGGTATTCAACCGTACCGTCACGCTGCGGGATTCCTGGGCCAAAATTGAAGGTAAGGGCTGAGTGTGCTGAAGATCTACAACACGCTGACGCAGCGGAAAGAGGAATTCAAGCCCCTTAAGGAAGGGCAGGTGTCCATGTACGTGTGTGGCATGACGGTGTATGACTACTGTCATATTGGTCATGCCCGGGTCATGGTGGCGTTTGATGTTATCACCCGTTATCTGCGCCACCGGGGATACCAGGTCAACTACGTCCGGAATATCACGGATGTGGATGACAAGATCTTCAACCGCGCTGCGGAAAATGGCGAACACTTCACCGATTTAACTGCCCGCTTTATCCAGGCCATGCATGAGGATGAGCGCGCACTGGGTGTGCTGCCTCCTTCCCAGGAGCCCCGGGCAACCGGCCATATTGATGAGATCATTGCCATGATCGAGGCGCTGATGGCCAAAGGTTATGCGTATGCTGCCGATAACGGCGATGTCTATTATGACATCGCCAAGTTTGCGGAGTACGGCAAGCTCAACCGTCGTGATCCTGAACAGATGATGGCGGGGGCGCGGGTGGAGGTGGATCAGCACAAACGCAATCCCCTGGATTTCGTGCTCTGGAAAGCGGCCAAGCCCGGTGAGGCTTCCTGGGAGTCCCCTTGGGGCCCGGGGCGTCCCGGCTGGCACATTGAATGCTCGGCCATGTCCACCAAGTGCCTGGGGCATACCTTTGATATCCATGGGGGCGGTCCGGACCTTAAGTTTCCTCACCATGAGAATGAAATCGCCCAATCGGAGGCGGCAACCGGATGCACCTATGTGAACTACTGGATGCACGCCGGGGCGGTGCGGGTAAATAAGGAGAAGATGTCCAAGTCCCTGGGCAACTTTTTTACCATCCGCGAAGTGCTGGAAAAATATCCGGCTGAAGTGGTGCGCTATTTCCTCACCTCCAGCCACTATCGCAGCCAGGTGGATTATTCCGAGGAAAGCCTGCGGGAGGCACGGGCGTCCCTGGAGCGTTTTTATATGGCTCTACGCGGCGTTGAACCGGCTGTCGAAGCGCCGGTTACCGAGTATTCGCAACGCTTTAACGAAGCGATGGATGATGACTTCAACACGCCGGAAGCGCTGTCTGTGTTGTTTGATTTGGCCAAGGAGTTGAATCGGGCCAAGCGGGACTCCTCTGCGGAGGCACCGCTTATGGCGGCGGAGTTGCTCAAGTTGGCGGGCATTCTAGGGCTGCTGACAGAAAAGCCTGAAGTGTTCCTGCAGGGTGGAGCGGTCCAGCTTGAACTAAGTGCGCAGGAAATCGAGGACCTGATCGAGCAGCGTAATCAGGCGCGCAAGGCGAAGGACTTTGCTGAATCAGACCGGATTCGGGATCTGCTGAAAAGCAAGGGTGTGATCTTGAATGACACCCGGGAAGGGACAACCTGGTATCTCGGTGAAGAGTAGCTGAGAGCAGGGGGGGCACAAAAAAGGAGGCTGATGCCTCCTTTTTTGATGGGGATGCTTTTGAAGCTATTGCTGTACTAGTCGTGCAGCTCGTCAGCCGCATACAGGGTGTTCTCGAGCAGGCAGGCCACCGTCATGGGGCCTACGCCGCCGGGAACCGGAGTGATCCAGGAAGCCAGCTCCCGGGCTTTATCAAATTCCACGTCGCCGACCAGGCGGCCATCGTCCAGGCGGTTGATGCCCACATCGATCACAATGGCTCCGGGTTTGATCCAGTCACCCTTGATCAGGCCCGGGATGCCGACGGCGGCAACCACCAGGTCTGCCCGGCGCACATGGGACTCCAGGTCTTTTGTGAAGCGGTGTGCAACGGTGACGGTGCAACCGGCCAATAGCAGCTCCAGCGCCATGGGGCGGCCCACGATGTTGGAGGCGCCTACCACGACCGCATCCAGACCTTTGATGTTGATGCCAGTTGAGCTGAGCAGCCGGATCACACCTTTGGGGGTGCAGGGGCGCAGCAGGGGCATGCGCTGGGCCAGGCGCCCGACGTTATAGGGGTGGAAGCCGTCTACGTCTTTGTCCGGCTTGATCAGCTCCAGCAGCGGCTCCGCGTTAAGGTGCTTGGGTAGTGGAAGCTGCAACAAGATGCCGTCGATTTCTCGATCTTCGTTGAGTTGCTCGATGAGCGACTCCAGTTCTTGCTGGGTGGTGGCTTCCGGAAGAATGTGGGAGCGGGAAACAAAGCCGGCCTGGGTGCAGGCTTCTGTTTTGTTGCGCACGTAAACTCGGGACGCGGGGTTGTCTCCTACCAGGATTACGGCGAGGCCGGGGGCTCGTTTGCCTGCCTGCAGGCGTGCTTGAACCCGCTTTGCGACTTCATCGCGCACGGTTGCGGCAATGCTCTTGCCATCAATGATCTGGGCTGTCATGGCTTGATACTATAATTCGTTAAGGGATCAAAGGGGCCGTATTCTCTCACGTTGGAGGGTTTTGACAAAGAGGGAGATGCCTTGGCTCAGGGATAATTCCACATTATAACGGGCTGTTGTGGGGTGAGTGAGGTAGTTAAAGAGGGCTAAATACAGCTAAATGCTACAAAAAGTACCAGGAGTGGTTGACGAGATCGTTAGGCGCTAGTATGATGCGCGCCATCTTTACTGAGATGCCTGGTCTCAATGAGTTTCGGGGTATAGCGCAGTCTGGTAGCGCGCCTGCTTTGGGAGCAGGATGTCGGGAGTTCGAATCTCTCTACCCCGACCAATTCGAGCTCAATTTGCTCCTCGATTGAAGCCCAGGGTAAGAATGCGCCCGTAGCTCAATCGGATAGAGCAACGGCCTTCTAAGCCGTAGGTTGCAGGTTCGATTCCTGCCGGGCGCGCCACACCGCTCCGGCGAGGCAACCGAAACAGCTCGAAGTGAGGGCGACCTTTCAGCTAAAGATGCAGTGGTGGACGTAGCTCAGTTGGTAGAGCTCAGGATTGTGGCTCCTGCGGTCGAGGGTTCGATCCCCTTCGTCCACCCCATTTTTCTAGTTTGTGCAGCCCTATCAGTCTGCTGCATGATCTGCGAAAGCGCGTTTCAGACGCGACCTCTGAAGAAAGGCCTACTCTGGCTCGTAGGGTTTGTGCGAAAGTGGCGGAACTGGTAGACGCGCTGGATTTAGGTTCCAGTACCGAGAGGTGTGAGAGTTCGAGTCTCTCCTTTCGCACCACAAACTTCCCATCTATCTCATTCTGCTTACACTCAGATGTCTTTTAGGAATCACTTCCTCTTGCACTGTTGTGGGTGGAGGCATACCATTTCCGTCTTTTTAAGATTTAGCAGCGAATTGATTCGAGGATAATCCATGCAAGTTTCTGTTGAGACGACGTCAAGCATTGAGCGTCGACTGACCATTGGTGTTCCGGCCCAGGAAGTGGACAGCGAAGTCGAGAAACGCTTGAAGCAAACCGCAAGCAGGGCGCGCCTGAACGGTTTCCGCCCCGGCAAGGCACCAATGAGCGTGGTAAAGAAGCGTTTCGGCGAAGGTGTGCGTCAGGAAGTGATTAGCGACATGATGCGCGATGCCTATATCAAGGCGCTCTCCGAGGAAAAACTGAATCCTGCCGGGCTCCCTCGCTTCGAACCCAAAGAGCTGGGTGAGGGCAAGGACCTGGAATTTGTTGCAACGGTTGAGGTTTATCCTGAAATCACCTTGGCCGACTTCTCTGATCTGGAGTTCACCCGCGAATCCGCCGAAGTGACGGAGAAAGATGTGGACAACATGATCGAGAACCTGCGCAAGCAGCAGACCACTTGGCAGCAGGTGGAGCGGGCAGCGCAGGATGGCGACCAGCTGACTGTGTCCTATGTGGGTACGCTCGACGGCGAGCCCTTCCAAGGTGGTAGCGCCGACAATGCCCGGATTGTCCTGGGGTCCGGTCGGATGATCCCGGGTTTTGAAGAAGGTCTGGTGGGTGCGGCTGCAGGCGAAGAGCGCGACCTGGACCTGACTTTCCCCGAGGACTATCACGCCGAGGAGCTGAAAGGTAAGGCGACCCAGTTCAAGGTGCATGTCATCAAGGTGGAAGAGCCGGTTCTGCCTGAAGTCAACGATGAGTTTTTTGCAGCGTTTGGCGTTTCCGAAGGTGGCGAGGAGGCTTTCCGCGCCGAGGTGAAGCGCAACATGGAGCGCGAAGTCAAACAGGCTCTGAGTGCCAAGCTCAAGCAGCAAATCGTGGATGCGCTGCTGGAGAAAAACCAGTTTGACGTGCCCAAGGCCCTGGTTACCACCGAAATTGACCGTCTGCGCGAAGACGCAGTGCGTCAATTCGGCGGCATGAACATGGATCCCAAGCAGCTTCCGGCTGAGCTTTTCCAAGAGCAAGCTGAGCGTCGCGTTAAAACCGGCCTTATTTTTGCCGAAATTGCCAAGGCCGATGAAATTCGTCCGACTGCTGAGCAGGTGGATGCCAAGATCCAGGAAATTGCCTCTACCTACCAAGAGCCCGAGCGTGTGGTGGAGTGGTATAGCAACAACCGCGAGCAGCGTTCCGGCATTGAGGCAGTCGTTCTGGAAGACCTGATCATCGAGAAGATTCTGGGTCAAGCCAAGGTGACTGATCAGTCTGTCAGCTATGAAGATGCTGTGAAGTCTGCCCAAAGGGCCTAATGCGGGTTTAATTTGCCTGCTAGATTGGTCTACACTGTGAAACAGCCGGCACTGTCCGGCTGTTTTGCCATTTGCGCCTTAATAAAATATAAAATGACGGAATTTTAAGACCACAAAAATCGGAGAAACCTATCACGATGAGCAAAGGTCTGATCCACGGAGAATCGTCTTTCGTGACCCCCAGCAATGCCCTGGTTCCCATCGTTGTCGAGCAGACCGCGCGGGGAGAGCGTTCCTATGATATCTATTCGCGGCTGCTGAAAGAGCGCGTGATCTTTTTGGTTGGGCCTGTGGAAGACCATATGGCTAACCTGGTTGTTGCCCAGCTGTTGTTCTTGGAGTCAGAGAATCCGGACAAGGATATTCACCTTTACATCAACTCGCCTGGCGGTTCCGTAACGGCTGGTATGTCCATCTATGACACCATGCAGTTCATTAAGCCGGATGTTTCCACCCTGTGTATTGGCCAGGCTGCCAGCATGGGCGCTTTGCTGTTGGCGGGTGGCGCCAAGGGAAAACGTTTCTGCCTGCCGAATTCGCGGATGATGATTCACCAGCCGCTGGGCGGTTTCCAGGGGCAAGCGTCCGATATCGAAATTCATGCCCGGGAAATTTTGTCGATCCGGGACCGGCTCAATAAGATACTTGTCCATCATACCGGGCAGGATATTGAAACCATTGCTCGTGACACCGATCGCGACAATTTCATGGATGGACCTACCGCAGTGAAGTACGGGTTGATCGATGCTGTACTTGATAAAAGGCCTGCCGCTCGGTAATACTTAGGAAAGCCTATGTTCGGCAGTGGCGAAGGGCGGATAACCGACCTTGCCGCTGCCCCACCATATATTAGGGGTAGTTTTAATGGCCGATGACAAACACGGTAAAGGAGAAGACGGCGGGAAACTGCTGTACTGCTCATTCTGTGGTAAGAGCCAACATGAAGTTAAAAAGCTGATCGCTGGCCCATCAGTATTTATCTGCGATGAGTGCGTCGACCTCTGTAATGACATAATCCGGGAAGAAATCCAGGAAGGTAGCCCGGAAGAGAGCACTGATCGCCTGCCAACCCCACAGGAAATCAAAGCTACGCTCGATGATTATGTGATCGGGCAAGACCGGGCCAAGATGGTTCTCTCAGTAGCGGTTTATAACCACTACAAGCGCCTGAAGTACGATGACAAGAAGTCCGATATAGAATTAGGCAAGAGTAACATCCTGCTGATCGGGCCCACGGGCAGCGGTAAGACCTTGCTGGCCGAGACCTTGGCGCGCTTGCTGAACGTACCTTTTACCATTGCGGACGCAACCACCCTGACCGAAGCCGGCTATGTGGGTGAGGATGTTGAAAACATCATCCAGAAGCTGTTGCAGAAGTGTGACTACGATGTGGAGAAGGCCCAGCGGGGCATTGTCTATATCGACGAGATCGACAAGATCTCCCGTAAGTCCGACAACCCGTCCATCACTCGGGACGTTTCGGGTGAGGGTGTGCAGCAGGCCTTGTTGAAACTGATTGAGGGCACGGTTGCTTCGGTACCGCCCCAAGGTGGCCGTAAGCATCCGCAACAGGAATTTCTGCAGGTGGATACCAAGAATATCCTGTTTATCTGCGGGGGTGCCTTTGCCGGTCTGGATAAGATTATCCGGGACCGTTCCGAGCGCAGCAGTATCGGGTTTTCCGCGGTTGTGAAGAGCAAGGACGACCGTAAGTCGGTTGGCGAGACCCTGCGGGAAGTGGAGACGGAAGACCTGATCCGCTTTGGGCTTATTCCTGAGTTCATCGGCCGCTTGCCGGTTGTGGCGACTCTTGAGGAACTGGATGAGGAAGCCTTGGTGCAAATCCTCACTGAGCCGCGCAATGCTCTCACCAAGCAGTATGCCAAGTTGTTCGAGATGGAAGGTGTGGAAGTGGACTTCCGCGAAGATGCCTTGCGTGCGGTCGCCAAGAAGGCGATGGAGCGCAAGACCGGTGCTCGCGGGCTGCGTTCTATCCTTGAGAACGTGTTGATGGATACGATGTTCTCCATTCCTTCCGACAAGAATGTGGCGAAGATCGTGATCGACGAAAGTGTGATTCGCGGTGACTCGGAGCCCATCAAGATCTATGAGAACAACGACCAGCCCGCAAGGGCCGTTCCAGAGAGTCGCTGATCCACAGCAGTTAAAAAAGGGTCTATATGACCCTTTTTTAACGTCAATTGCGGACGTTGCGCTTGGAAAACGTCGTCTTGTCCCCATTATCGAAGATCATCAGCTTTATAATTGTTACAAGCTCCAAAAGACCAATAATCGCCAAGCTGCCTTTTCTGAAGGAGGGCGGTGCTCGGTGCCTGGCTGAACCTCGAAAGTCAGGATTGACGAACATGATCAGGGTATCTGTATGACTAAGACTGGGAGCGAGGGCATGTTCGCCCAATTCGAGATTCCTCTATTGCCACTGCGTGATGTGGTGGTATTTCCCCATATGGTAATTCCTCTCTTTGTCGGTCGGGAGAAGTCCATTCGTGCGCTGGAAGCCGCGATGGAGAACGACAAGGAAATTTTGCTGGTTGCCCAGCGTAATCCGGCCGATGAAGATCCCGGTGTAGACGAGCTCTACCGGGTTGGAACCGTGTCCACAGTCCTGCAAATGCTGAAGCTGCCTGATGGCACGGTAAAAGTGCTGGTAGAAGGCAACTATCGGGTTCAGATCTCAGAAGTCCATGCAGGGGATTATCACAGCGCGATTGTCAGCGAATCCCAGGAGCGGGCGCCTAGCGAACGGGAAAGCGAAATTCTTGTGCGCTCCCTACAATCCCTCTTCGAGCAGTATGTGAAGCTCAGCAAGAAGGTGCCGAGTGAGCTGATCAACTCCATGTCCGGCATCTCCGATCCGGGGCGTCTCACCGACACCATGGCGGCCCATCTGGAGCTGCGGTTGGACGCCAAGCAGGAGCTGTTGGAGAAGGTCGACGTAGCCGAACGGGTTGAATCCCTGATGGCGAAACTGGAAAGCGAAATTGACCTGCTCCAGGTTGAGCGGCGTATTCGTGGCCGCGTTAAGAAACAAATGGAGAAAAGCCAGCGGGAGTACTATCTGAATGAGCAGATGAAAGCCATTCAGAAGGAAATGGGCGATCTCGGGGATAATCCGAATGATGTCGAAGAGCTGGAGAAGCGCATCAAGGCGGCCGGTATGCCGGAGGAAGCCCGCAAGAAGGCCGAGGCCGAGCTTAATAAGCTCAAGATGATGTCGCCCATGTCGGCAGAAGCCACGGTGGTGCGCAGCTACATCGACTGGATGGTCAGCATCCCCTGGAAGAAGAAGAGTAAGGTTCGCCATGACCTGGAGAAGGCCCGGGAAATCCTCGACGCGGATCACTATGGGCTGCAGGAGGTCAAGGACCGCATCCTTGAATACCTGGCAGTCCAGGGGCGGGTGAAGAAGTTGCGGGGGCCGGTGCTGTGCCTGGTAGGGCCTCCTGGTGTGGGTAAAACCTCCCTGGGCAAATCCATTGCCAAAGCCACAAACCGCCAATATACCCGTATGGCCTTGGGTGGGGTACGTGACGAGGCGGAAATCCGGGGGCATCGTCGTACTTACATCGGCTCGTTGCCGGGTAAGCTGCTGCAAAGAATGGCCAAAGTGGGTGTGCGCAACCCGCTGTTCCTGCTCGATGAAGTCGACAAAATGGGCATGGACAACCGGGGTGACCCTGCATCGGCCCTGCTGGAAGTGTTGGATCCGGAGCAGAACCACAGCTTCAACGACCATTATCTGGAGGTCGATTACGACCTGTCCGATGTCATGTTCGTGTGTACTTCCAACTCCATGAACATTCCCGCGCCCTTGTTGGATCGGATGGAGATCATCCGGATTCCGGGTTACACCGAGGACGAGAAGGTCAACATTGCCGAGCGTTACCTGATTCCCAAGCAGATCGAGGCCAATGGACTGAAGCCCGATGAGCTGGAAATCCAGGAAGCCGCGGTACGCGACATGATTCGTTACTATACCCGTGAAGCCGGTGTGCGGGGTCTGGAGCGGGAAATTGCCAAGATTTGCCGTAAGGTCGTCAAGAACCTGATGCTGGCTTCCAAGAAATCCGACCAGGTTCAGGTGACCCCGGATGATCTGGAAGAATACCTGGGGGTTCGCAAGTACAGCTATGGCCGGGCCAGCGATCAAAACCGTATTGGTCTGGTAACCGGTTTGGCATGGACCCAGGTGGGCGGCGAGCTGCTGACCATTGAGTCAGCAAGTATTCCGGGCAAGGGCAGGGTGATTAAGACCGGTTCCTTGGGAGATGTGATGCAGGAGTCCATCCAGGCGGCCTTGACGGTCGTGCGGGGCCGGGCATCTGTGCTGGGGATCGAGAAGGACTTCCACGAGAAGAACGATATCCATATCCACGTACCGGAAGGGGCCACACCAAAGGATGGTCCCAGTGCGGGCATCGCTATGGTGACCGCTATCGTCTCCACCCTGACGGGCGTGCCCGTGCGGTCTGATGTGGCGATGACCGGAGAGATTACCCTGCGGGGAGAAGTGCTGGCGATCGGCGGCCTCAAAGAGAAGTTGCTGGCCGCACACCGTGGAGGCATCCGGACCGTGGTAATTCCCGAGGACAACCGCCGTGACTTGCGGGATATTCCGGACAACATCAAGGCCGATCTGGATATTCGGCCCGTGAAATGGATCGATGAAGTGTTGGAAGTGGCCTTAGAATACGTGCCTGCACCGAAAAAGGGCGCAGGGGCTGACGAGAAGGAAGGTAAGAAAATTACCGGTAATGGGCCTGAAGCCGCTGAAACCGGGGATCGAATCAATACGCACTAATGCGAAGCCGTGCTTGACAGGCTTTCGAGCCTGTTGGTATAAATGAACCCGTGCCAGGCAGCGCCACATAAGGCCTGCCGGGCATTCGGGGAGTCCATGGAAAAAGTATAAGATAAAAATAGGTTTGCTCGCGCTCAGTTCACCTTTCCGTCGGTGTTACAAAACCTGTTCCTTTATTATCTTTTTCATATCCAAAACTGAGATCTAAGGGGTTTAGTGTGAATAAGTCCGAACTAATCGATGCAATCGCTGCATCTGCAGATATTTCCAAGGCAGCCGCTGGCCGTGCTCTGGATTCTATGGTTGAGGCGATTACCGACGCGCTGAAGAAAGGTGACCAGGTCACGCTGATCGGTTTCGGTACTTTTGCAGTTAAAGAGCGCGCCGCGCGTACCGGACGTAATCCACAGACTGGTGAAACCATTCAGATTGAAGCTGCCAAGGTTCCCGGATTCAAGGCCGGCAAGGCTCTTAAGGATGCGGTAAACTAATAGCAGTGTAGTGCCTGGCTTGTCAGCAGGCGCTTGAGTTTTAAGGAGCGGTAGTTCAGTTGGTTAGAATACCGGCCTGTCACGCCGGGGGTCGCGGGTTCGAGCCCCGTCCGCTCCGCCAATTCAAAAAATAGGCGCACATTCTGCGCCTTTTTTGCGTATGACCTATTGGGAAAGTTCCGAGCCCGGATTGACGGGGCTCTGTATCGGCTCCGCAAGAACCCTTTGCAAGCTCCGATAGGATCGACATAGATGGAGAATAGAGGTCCGCATGCTTCAAAACATTCGGGATAATGCTCAAGGCACCATAGCTAAAATAATCGTTGCCGTTATTGCCATAACTTTCGCCTTGTTTGGGGTGGAAAGCATCGTCGGGGGCATGCAAGGCGAGCCTGAAGTAGCGGTGGTTGATGGCGAGGAGATTACGGAGTCCCAATACGCACGGGCAGTGGAACAGCGTCGCCGTCAGATCCTGAGTCAGATGGGGCCGCAGGCGGATGCTTCTGCGATTGACGAAAACCTGCTGCGCCGCGCTGTCCTGGAGGGCTTGATTGAAGAGCAGGTGCTTCTGAATGCTGCGGACAACAAAAAGCTTGTCATTTCAAATGCCTTGATTGACCAATACATCCGCTCCATGCCGGCATTCCAGCAAAATGGACGGTTCAGCCAGGAAGCCTATGTGGCGACCCTGCGTGGTGCTGGTATCCTGCCATTGGAGTTCCGCCAGTCTATTACCCGCGAGCTGCTGCTTCAGCAGGATCGTGAGGCCATTCGCCAGACCGCCTTTGTAACCGATAGCGAGCTTTCCAGGCTGATCGGCTTGGATCGCCAGACCCGTGACTTTGCTTACTTGACCATTCCCACAGAGCAGTTCAGGTCGCAGGTGGAAGTTACCGACGAAGAGATTCAAGAGTATTACCAGGCGAATCAGGACGCGTTCCGACTGCCTGAGCGGGTAGCTCTGGAGTACATCGAGTTGGATCGCGCTGCATTGGCCGATGAGGTTAAAGTTACCGAGCAGGATTTGAAAGCTCGATACGAGCAGGCCATCGCTGAGCTGCAAAGGCAGGAGGAGCGTAAGGCTGCCCACATTCTGATCGAGGTTGGCGAGGATCAAAACCGGGAGGAAGCTCTGGCCCGAATCAATCAGATCCAGGAAGAGCTGCAAGCCGGTGCGGATTTCGCTGAGCTGGCGAAGAAGTATTCTCAGGATTTGGGTTCTGCCAATGATGGCGGTGATCTCGGCTATGTGACCCCCGGTATTTTTGTACCGGAATTCGATCAGGCCTTGTTTGAAATGAGACCTGGTGAAGTGTCAGAGCCGGTGTTGACGGAATTCGGCTATCACCTGATCAAGCTGGAGGATGTGCGAGAGCAGGAGGCGCCTACGTACGAGGAAATGAAGGAACAATTGACTGCTACCGTGCGTATGGAAAAGGCTCAGGCACTGTTTGAAGAGAAGGCCAGGCTGCTGGAAGACGTTAGCTATACCGCGCCAGACTTGGAAGAGCCGGCCAGCGTTCTTAAAGTGGAGGTCAAGGAGTCCCCAGTGTTTTCCCGAGAAGGGGGCGAAGGCCTGTTCGCCAATCCCCGGCTGGTTAATGTGGCATTTTCAGATGAAGTCTTGAATGGTGAAAACAGCAGCCCCCTGGATATTGGCGATGGCAAAAAACTGGTAGTACGCCTGAAGCAGCACTTTGAGCCTTCAGTGGAGCCCCTTGAGGCAGTAGAGCAAGAAATACGGGAGCGCTTGGTTGCCGAGAAGGCTCAGGAAAAAGCTGCAGAGTTGGGTGCCCAATTGGTTGCAGCTTACGAACAGGGCGCTTCCTTTGAGGAGCTGGCGAAGCAGGCTAACCAAACATGGCAGACTGTGGACCAGGCCCAGCGCTCAGAGCCCAGCGTTAATCCGGATGTTCTGGCGGAAGTCTTTGCCATGCCCCGCCCCCAGGCAGGGGAAAGCGGAGCTTCCGAGGTTGTGGTGCAAGGGTTCAAGATTGGTCTTGATCAGTATGTCCTGGTGGCCCTCAAGTCGGTACAGGATGGTAGCCTGGAGAGTTTCAGCGAGGCTGAGCGTAAGGCCATCGAAGACATTCTGGTTCAGAGCGGGGGCGCCCGGGAATACCTGCTCAAGTCTCAACTGCTTCACCAACAAGCAGATATCAAGCGAACATAATCAGTCTCTCCAGCCCAAAAAAGGCCGCCTTGTGCGGCCTTTTATTTTGCCTGTGATTTGCCGGTATCCCGCGATTTTCCTTGGAGTTTCAGGTCGGTTAGATTTGTGTACTGGTTATCTTTAACCCCCGGTTAATTCATGTATCTTTACGTTACTTCCAGTTGGGGAGTGGCAGCCTCTGCACTTCACCATGGAAAAGGTCTACGGAGATTTGGGACCAGATACTTGGTGCGGATATTGGACAGGTTCCATTTATGTTTTTAGTGCTTGCTGGATCGTTACTTACGTTTCACATGACCCATGTAGCAACGGAGGTGGAGCCTCACGCGACGGGCGTGGTGTTCTATGAGCAAACGATCCAGGGCGGGCGGAGCTTCATTCGTCACGACGTAATTGTTGAGCCGGCCAAAGAACAGAAGTTTCGTAACATTGTTCGCCAGGCATACGACTACAGTTGCGGCTCCGCAGCACTGACGACGATTTTGGAGCACTATCTGGGGCGAAAGTTTGAAGAGCGCCAGATCATGGAAGGCCTGCTTCACTATGGAGAAGCCGACAGGATTGTCGAGCGGCGTGGCTTTTCCATGTTGGACTTCAAAAGGTTGGTGACGGCATTGGGGTATCCCTCCGGGGGCTTTCGGGCTGAAATCGAAGACTTGATGGAGCTCGACCATCCCGCCATTGTTCCGATCAACTATGCTGGCTTTAAGCACTTTGTGGTGGTTCGAGATGTGCGAGACGGACGTGTTTTCGTTTCCGACCCTGCCATGGGGAATATGAGCTTCACCATTCCTCTCTTTGAAGAGCACTGGGATCAGAATGTGCTGTTTATCGTGTTCCCGGGTAATACGACGCCCGTGGACGGGTTGGAGCTTCGCGAAGAAGACTTGCGCTATATCGATGACCAGACCTTCTCACTGAATGTTTACCGGGAGTTTCCCGAGTTTCACTGGGCCTTGGAATCTCGTATTCGGAATGAGTTGGAGCGCCAGAAGAATAATCCGGACGGCTCTGTGAACAACACCAGCAAAACCCTCTATTACAAACGGCAATAGCTAGTGGCTGTGGTGGCGCGTTCATAGAGGGATGAACTGGTTCTATATAAGAAAAATAGTAAAGGAAAAGGGAATGAAGCTTCGGGCAGTATCTTATCTTGCATTTTTTGCTGCAGTATTCTCATCGTTCCATGCCACTGCACAAGAAGCACAAAGCAGTGTCGACCAGGCCCGGGAAGCGTTGTCTCGTCAGGAAGGTGATGCAGACGCTGCCAAGCAGCTGGAAGAGGTGTTTCAGGCTGCAGAGAAAAACTACTCTTTGCTGAAAAAGGGCAAGTTTGGCCTGACCTATAACTTTGATTACTCCTATTTTGGTGATCAGCGTCTGGATATTGCTATTGTCAACAACAGTATTTTGAATTTCGACGTCACGCCAGCCGCCCAGCATAACTTCACGAATACCTTTACCATTGATTACGGCCTTTTCGATAACCTGACCTTATCCACGCGTATTCCGCTGGTCACCAAATATGAGACAACCGATGAGCTGGATAACTCCGATATGGGGGACGTCAGCTTTACATTCAGGTACCAGCCGTTCTCCTATGTTCCGGGCAAGATGAGTACAACCCTGTTTGGTAGCTTTAAATCCGCAACGGGGACGAGCCCTTACGAAATCGATATTAACCGGCAATTGGCCTCCGGTAGTGGTTACTATTCCGTTTCGGCGGGTGCGAGTTTTTCCAAGGTACTGGACCCGGTAGTAGTATTCAGCTCCCTGAGCTTTAGCTATGCCTTCAATGAAACCGGCCTGAACCAGGTTCGGGGTGGCAGGGTGTTGGAGAAGGTGGAACCGGGTAACTCTCTGTCCCTGTCTGGCGGCTTCGCCTATTCGCTCTCCTATGACGTTTCCCTCAGTATTTCCGCACAAGTCGGCTTTACCGATGAAACTGTGTTGACGTTCAGCGACGGTGGTGAAGCCGTGGCCGAGGATCAGGTCAGTGCGCTCGTCAACTTTGCGCTGGGGATTCGTGTCAGCGACAAAACCATCATTAATACCAACGTTGGCTTCGGTCTGACTGAAGACTCACCGGATGTGTTAATCGGTGTTTCCCTGCCGATCAATATCGGTGGCCTGGCAGAATAATTCGTATTAATAAAGCGGGCATCAGTTCCATGGGTTTTCAACTCAGAGTAAACAAGTGGTCGCGGAGCTTGTGCTGGAAAAGTGCGGGTTTAGCGCTTGTTCTAGCCGCCGGTTCGAATCCTGCTGTTGCACAACTGACTCAAAACATGGCCGTTGATACAAAGGCATTGGCATTGGGTAACGCAGTAACGGCAGATCCGCCGGGTATTAACTCCATTCACTACAATCCTGCGGGGCTGGCTAAGCTTAAAGGCCGGCACTTTTCCGTCACCCTCTTGAACCTGTTTCTGGAAATCGGCGCCGACTTCGATGCGCCGGACGGCTACAACGTGTTTGGCATTGACGGCACGGTCAATGACCCGATTATTGCGGCAAATGATCGCAGTAAAACCCGTCAGCCAGCTATTTACATCCCGGGTTGGGGATTGCAAAAGCTGATTGAAGGCCCGGGCCTGTTGCCCAGCCAAGGGATTTCCTTCAACTCTCCAGGTTCCAAGTTCACTTTCGGTACGGCGGTCTATGCGCCTCAGTTGGCAGGTTATTACCGCAGCTTTAAAGACCCGGCCCGTTACCTGGCCAAGGCTGTGGCCATGGAACGGCTGACCTATTTGTCTCCCACCTTTGGTTATGAAATCAATGATGAATGGTCAGTGGGAGCCGGGATCAACTTGTCCTACCATGCCATTGCTATCGACATGATGGCTCGGGCCCCGAACATGCTGATGGGGGTGACGGAAATTGTGCAGGACGCCATTGACTGTCAGGACAAGCAGGAGCCCTTGATGCCATTCCTTGGGTTCTGCGGTGGTAACGTTGGTCCTTGGGACGATGTGGGCAGTGTGAGTTTTGCTGTGCAGGAAACCCTGTCGCCTACCTTCAACATTGGTGTTCTCTGGGAGCCTACCGACTGGTTTTCCTGGGGAGCGAGCTATACCAGTGAAGGTAAGATGAAGCTCAAAGGCGACTACGAGCTGGTATACACCGATGACTGGGCGGGCTTTTGGAATAGCTTCTCCAACTCCCTGATTGGCTCCATTACCGGCGCTATCCTGGGCTTGCCAACGGGCGTTCCCAGAGAGGCTGGTAACCTGTCCATGGATTTGCGTTATCCCCAGCACTTTCAGACCGGTATCAGTGTTAAAGTCCATCCCCGGCTGACCTTTAACATGGACGTGGGCTGGACTGACTACAGTGTGTGGAACTCCATGGTGCTGAAGTTTGATCGCAACCTGGAGTTTTTGACGGCGGCCCGTCTGCTGTCACCCTCCCAGGCGACACCGAACACCATGATCATCATGATGGAATACCAGGATGTCTGGAACTGGGCGTTTGGGGTGGAGTTCCACGCCACCAGCCGGTTGGACTTGCGAGCCGGTGTGGAAATTCGGGATTCGGTGATTCCGGATCACCGGCGCGATACCATGAACCCCTTTGGTGGGGCCAACCTGTATAGCGTTGGCTTGGGGTATCGGTGGGACCGGAATACCGAGATCGACCTCAGTTTGAGCTATATGCGCTCTTATGAAGATATTCCCGCAGGAACCAGCTGTAACGTAAACTGCGATCATATTCAAAATATTGTCTATAACCCCTATGCAGGGCTGGATGTCCAGACCAAGTTGCGGGTGGTGATCGCGGGCTTAACCTTTAGAACGAAATTCTAGGTCGCCGTGAAGCTCATGAAGTATGGAGTCTTTGCCCTGCTGATCGCGCTTGTCCCGTTGGCGCACGCAGACCGCTACTACACCTGGGTGGATGAGTACGGGCGGGTGCGCCATACCCTGATTCCAGAAAAGCCCCAGCCTGCAAAAAGCGCTCATAAGGATTCAGGGACTGAGGCCGGGAAGGAGCGGGAGGAGTCGGACTCAACTCCAAATGGGCTAGAGCAGGTTGATGGGCAAGCTGGTACCACACCGGCTTCTGCACAAACGGCAGGATCTGACGGGTTTTCTGAAAGTGACTACATTGATGCCGAAGAGCTTCAGCGGCAGGGATATGTAAGAGCAGAAGAGGACCGCCGGTTCTACACCTGGATGGATCACAACGGCGTGATCCAGAGCAGTCCTTATCCACCGGCTACTGCCGGCGGAACAAGTAGCCCCCGACCAGATTCCGGGAAAAGAATCTCCCCATTTCTCCAGATAGAGCGTTATCAGCATCATCCACCGGTCGATCAGGCCCGGGTGGACGAGTTCGCCCGTCGCCTGTTCCAGCTGGATCAGCCACCTCAAGGCCGACTCGGCCGGCTAAGCCAACACTGTTGTGCCGACCTGAGTAGCTCAGAAATTGTTGAGATGGACCTTGAAAATGGCTACACGCTCGAGTTCGATGCAGACTCTGATAAATATCCTTTTGCCACAGGGGATAGTGTTTATCAGCTAATCCGTTTACCAGCCTCCCGTCACGAATACATGTTGCGGATCCAATCCTTTGTGAAAGGTGAGGTCTTCTATCCGGCCTTGGTATTTCTCAACGACCGCTTCGAACCCCGGCGCCTAGTGGCTAATGTGGTGCATGATTTCGAACCGGAAAACTGGTTTCGCTACGGTTATCTGGAAGGTTGGGTGAATGTTGAGCCCCAGCATAACGATACCTATCTTCTGATCCTGACTCTGAAGGAAGACTTAAACCGGCACAGTATGGTTAAACGCAAAAAGCGGGATGTGCCTGTCAAACATAGCCAACAGGGCTTGCTGCATATCAGTGTCGATGCCGAGTTTTAGCAGGTACGCCTGATTCTTTTATTCTCCAAGTTACTACCGAAGTGCCTGTTAAGGCCTTTCGTGCCTTGCCAGCGCATGAAAAAAAACCACCGGGATACCGCTTGGCTCCACAAAGGGCTCTAATATTGTCTGCTGTCTTACCTGGTACGATACAGGTTGCTGAGCAGCGCCATGGCAGCGTTGATCCGCTTGAGCTCTTCGGCGTCGCCTCCGCGGTCTGGATGATGTTTCATCGCCAGACGTCGGTATTGTCTTTTTAAAGTGGAATAATCGACAGGCTCCTCCAATTCCAATATTCGAAGCGCTTCCTGTTGTTCCTGCGGCTTCAGAGGGGGGGCTGCTTGCTTCCAAAAATTGTTCAGCAGGCTATCCACGTCTTCCTGGGTGTACTCAAAGTTGTCCCAGTTCAAGTAGAAGTCCCGTAAAGGATCAGCTTCCGCCACTCCCTCCTTGCCCGGTAGGTAGGGTGTCAGCTGAATGCGCAGAGGCGAGATTTCCAGGGAACCCAGTTGCTCCAGATGGAACTGGTCTCGCAGTTGATACAGGGCATGGAAGAGCATGAAGTGGACGCGGTACATGGACAGGCTGTTGCGTAGACAGTCAGCCTGGAACAGGGAGTAGGGAGGTGCACTGAGTTCCCGGATCAGTTCGAATTCGCTTCGGCTTTCCCGGCTACCAACCAGGAGCTGGGTTAAGTTGAGCTGGAGCAGCTCCAGGAAACCGGCGAAGTTATTGTGAGAGAGGTTCAGTATGTTGGCCACCTAGAGAGCATAGTTGAAGGATCGGCACCTGAACAGCCAAAACTCAGGTGCAGGCAGCTTCCTAGACGATGAACAGCGATTTTCGATTTTCCGGGGTTCACCGGGGTACTTCCCGTGCTGCAGATGTCCGGGAAAGCTGATTCAGGCGGTTCTCTTAGTTAGTCAGTTTGGCGACTTCCTTGAGGCCCCCCAGGAAAAGCGCTGCGGCAACGCGGGCTGCTTCCTCGGGCTCGTCTGGAACTTGACGGGCGACCGCCAGGCCCATTTCATAGGCCACGCCGAAAAATGAGGCGGTGATGTATTTGACGTTGGCTTCCGGAATACGTCCTTCCGCCATGGCTGCGACTATTTCTTGCTCCAGGGATTGGAAGGCCTGACCTAGCAGGTTGGAATCATAGAGGTCGCGAATGGCGCGATGATTGTCATGGGCCAGCTCGTAAAGCAGAGGGTCGTCAGCGATGGCCAGAAACAGCGCTAAATAGGCGGCGTAAATCCGCTCATCTAGAGTTTTAGCGGTTTCTTGTAAGGCGATTAGTTTTTGATCCAGGCCCTTGAGGTAATCGTCCAGGATGGCCCGAAAAATAGACTCCTTGTCAGTAAAGTAGTTATAGAAGGTACCAGAGGCTAGATTGGTCTTGCTGATGATGTCACGAACGGTGACTTGTTCGTACCCTTTCTGGGCAAAGCATTCCCTCGCCGCACTCAAAATGGCTTGCCGGTTGCGTAACCGGGTCAATTCCCGTTTCCCAGGTTTAACGGGTTCTGGCATTTTTACACTATCCATAGTTGACTCACACTATCCATAGATGCTGAAGTCCAATTTACCGCTCCTTGTAAAACGGCCTCATTATACATGCTTTGTTCTTGGTGTTGATTGCGAAAGAGGAGTTTCGCCAGGATTCGGCGGTTGGATTATAATGCGGGCCCGAGTAGTGATGGCGTGACTGGTACCAAGTTATATGACAAGCGAAGAGCGTTCCCGCAAAGACAAGCTTGAGCTCAACAAGCTGCAGAAATTATTGCGTCGTAATATGGGCAAGGCGATAGCCGACTTCAATATGATTGAGGACGGCGATAAGGTGATGTGCTGTCTCAGTGGTGGGAAAGACTCTTACACCATGCTGGACATCCTGTTGAACCTGCAGAAGCACGCGCCGATCAAATTCGATCTGATCGCGGTCAACCTTGACCAGAAGCAGCCAGGTTTCCCCGAAGAGGTGCTCCCCAACTATCTGAAGAGCCTGGGGGTAGAGTTTTATGTGATCGAGCGGGATACATACAGCATTGTGCAGGACAAGGTTCCGGAGGGTAAAACCACCTGTGCCCTCTGTTCCCGGCTGCGGCGCGGTATTCTGTATGATTTTGCAGCAGAGCATAAAGTGACCAAGATCGCCCTGGGACACCATCGGGAAGATATTTTGGAAACCTTATTTCTGAATATGTTCTATGGCGGCAAGATGAAGGCTATGCCTCCCAAACTCCGCAGCGATGATGGCCGCAATATCGTGATCCGCCCGTTGGCCTATTGTCGCGAGAAGGATATCGAGCGTTACTCGCGATTGCGGGAATTTCCCATCATTCCCTGCAACCTGTGTGGCTCTCAAGAGGATTTGCAGCGCCAGAATATCAAGATGATGCTGCAGGCTTGGGACAAGCAGTCTCCTGGCCGGCTGGAGAATATGTTCAGGGCCTTGCAGAACGTGGTGCCATCCCACCTGGCAGACACCCAGCTGTATGACTTTAACCGCCTGGAAAGCGGCGAACCCAGTGACCGTTTTGATCGGCTGGATGTAGTCAACCTGTGACGAAACCAGGCACCGAATGCACCTAGTCCCTGGGATAGGGAACTGAAGAAAAGGCGTTCCGGATGGAACGCCTTTTTTGTCAGATAATCTTGGAGAAGCCTTGGGCCTGTTTCGGCAGGTATTGATCGAACTCCTTGCAAATCGCCCGCACCAACAGACGACCGGCCGGCAGAATTTCAATACCCTCATGGTCCAGACTCAGCAGGCCATCGTCCGCCATGGGTTGTAAGGCCGCCAGTTCCGGCGCGAAGTGGGTCTGGAAGTCAATGTTGAGCCGCTTGGACCACTCGGCAAAATTGAGTTGGAAGTGGCAGATCAGCTGCATAATGACGGCGCGCCGGATCTCGTCTTCTTCTGTCAACCAAGCACCACGCTTGATGGGCAGGCGGCCTGCATCAATGGCTTCCTCATAGGCCGGCATTTCATGGTGGTTCTGGTAGTAGGCGCGTCCCACCTGGCTGATGGAGGACACTCCCATGGCCACCAGGTCACAGTTGCCATGGGTGGTATAGCCTTGGAAGTTGCGATGCAATTGGCCGGTGCGCTGGGCAATCGCCAATTCATCGGTGGGCTTGGCAAAGTGGTCCATGCCAATGTATTCGTAGCCCGCCTCCAGCAGGCGGTCGATGGTCTGCTGCAAAATGATCAGCTTGTGCTCCGGCGGGGGCAGGTCTTCTTCCCGAATACGGGTTTGAGGATAAAACCGGCCGGGCATATGGGCATAGTTGAAGACTGACAGCCGATCCGGTGACAGTTCCAGCACCTTTTCCACGGTTGCGCCAAAGCTTTCGATGGTCTGGTGGGGAAGGCCATAGATCAGATCCAGGTTAATGGAACGGAAACCTTCCTCCCGTGCAGCCTGGAGTACGCTTTGTGTCAGTTCCAGGGGTTGGATGCGGTTGACGGCCTTTTGCACCTTCGGGTCCAGATCCTGCACCCCCAGGCTGATCCGGTTAAAGCCGATTTCCCGGAGCACTTTCAAGGTCTCGGGATTGGCTTCACGGGGGTCGATCTCAATGGAATAGTCACCCCGGTCATCGTCGCGCAGGCGGAAGTGGCGCCGGGTTTCCGCCATGAGCTCCCGCATCTGGTCGGGGGAAATAAAGGTGGGTGTGCCGCCACCCCAGTGCAGCTGCTCAACCTGGCGATCGTTGCCGTGTAGATCCACCTGCATCTGCATATCCCGGTATAAGCGGTCCAGATAAGGCTGTGCCTTTTCACGGCGCTTGGTGATGATCTTGTTACAGGCGCAGTAGTAGCACAGGTGCGCGCAGAAGGGGATATGGAAATAAAGGGACAAAGGCTTGCCGTTTTTACGCCCTTCTTCGGCGGCCTGGCGGCAGTCCGCTTCACCGAAGCTCTCGTCGAACTGAACGGCCGTAGGGTAGGAGGTATATCGCGGCCCCGACAGGTCATAGCGGCGAATGAGGGATTCGTTCCAAACAACTTGCGAACTGGGCATCTGAGTTCACCTGATAGGGGTCGCCTGGATGAGTAGGCGACGGATTAACGTGTTCTGCCTAGACAGCACTCGCCGGTGGGGGCACAGAGGCCCACGGCTTGGTCTGGGTGCGCGGCCAAGTGCTGAAAATTGCAGGAATACCACTAGTCTAGTGTTTATTCCTGCTGGAGCTATTGACCAGGCTCAATGAACCTGGTTTCTATCATCAATGCATATGATGGTGGGCACCGCTACTCATGAGCATGTGCCAGATAGGCAGGGTCCAGACCCCGTAGGCAATCAAGAGCAGTCCGGTAATGGCCCGGACTGCCCGAACCCGCTGGATCCGTGTAATTTGTTTGGCAAAGTAACCGGTGGCCAGTACTGCAGGCAGAGTACCCAACCCGAAAAAGGTCATCAACAGGGCTGCTTCGCCGACATTGGCAGCGCTGGCGGACCAGGCGAGTGCACTGTAGACCAAGCCACAGGGAAGCCAACCCCAGATACCTCCCAACAGCAGGGCCCGTCCCGGTGTGCGTACCGGCAGGAGTCGCTGGCTAAAGGGCTGGAGATGTTTCCAGAGGTGGGAACCCAGGGATTCCAATTTGGTCAGGCCGCTCCACCAACTGGCCAAGTACAGGCCCATGGCAATCAGCATCAAGCCGGCAAACCAGCGCAGGATCGGGCCGAAAACCTGATGTTGCCCCGCCAGAAACCAGCCGATGGCGCCGGCGATGGCGCCGGCAATGGTATAGCTCAGGATGCGCCCGAAGTTATAGCTGAGCAACAGGGGAGAAACTTTCTTGAAACTGCGTTGTTCGGGCGGGATGGCCAGGGTCAGGGCGCCCATAATGCCCCCGCACATGCCGATACAGTGGCTGCCGCCCATAAGTCCAACGAGAAAGGCGGACAAATAGGTGATAGGTTCTGCTGCCAAGGCTGGTTAACTCCTTTCTTCGCTCTTCTTCTGTTCGGCTTTCTTGGATTCCTTGCCAACGGGGATCATGTCCTGGTCGTCGTCGTAGAGAATTCGGTGGGCCGGGCCTTCCAGGTCATCAAACTGGCCGCTTTTGACCGCCTTGGCGAAAACCAGCACGGCAATCACGATCAGGATGATGGAGAAGGGTACCATAACGATAAAAATTTCCATCGTAGAAACCTCTAGGCTTGCGTCGGTGCGGCGATATTGGTTGCAGGGCGGTCTTTGTCTTCGCGACGGGTCAGTCTCAGTGCATTGAGTGCCACGATCAGGGAGCTAACGGACATGCCAATAGCGGCCTGCCAGGGAGTCACCAGTCCGGCCATGGCCAGAGGTAAGGCCAGTACGTTATATAGGATGGACCAACCCAGGTTTTCGCGGATGATTTTTTTGGTTTGACGCGCTGTGCGTACGGCGTTTACCAGCCCCATTAGCCTGTCAGACAGCAGAATGGCGTCAGCGTTCAACCGGGTTAGGTCACTGGCATTGTTCATGGCGATGGACAGGTGAGCCCCTGCCATCACGGGAACGTCATTGATGCCGTCTCCCACCATGACGATTTGCTCGCCTTTGGCTTGCAGCTCCTGCATTGCTGTCAACTTGTCTTCCGGTGAGCAACCCCCGCGAACTTCATCGAAGCCTAGTTGCTCTCCTACCTCCGCCACGACACTGGAACGGTCGCCGCTGAGCATGATGAGTTTGGTACCCATGGCCCGGAGAGCCTGCAGGGCTTCGTCGGCATCGGGTCGAATACGGTCGTTGAGCTTGAACCAGGCAATGACTTCCTGTTGGTTGGCAAGAGCGATCCAGTGGCCCTGGCCGGGCATAGCTTGCTTCTCGCTCTCCGGCAACTCGGATTGGACAAATTCGGCTACGCCGATCCGGTACTGACGGCCTTCAATGGTGCCTTCCAGGCCAAGGCCACTAACGGTACGCACATCGTTGGCCATGGACTGCCGATAGGGATGAAATGCCGCCGCAATGGGGTGCACGGAGTGGTATTCCAGAGCTGCCGCCAAAGCCAGGACCTGTTCACGGTCATAGCCCGGGGCAGGGATCACTTCTTCCACAACCAGCCGTCCCTCGGTGAGAGTCCCGGTCTTGTCAAAGACAAAGGTGGTAGCATTGGCAATGCCTTCCAGAACAAAGGAGCGGGCAATGAGAAAGCCCCGTTGGCGCAAGGCGGTGGTTGCGGCGGTCAAAGCCGTGGGTGTGGCCAACGACAGGGCGCAAGGGCAGGTGACTACCAGGATGGACAAGATCACCCGGAAAGCTTCGTGAGGGCCTTCCTGGTGCCACCAGTACCAGCCTACCAGAACAGATACCAGGAGCGTGGCGCTAATGAAATAGCGGGCGACCCGATTGGCCATTACTGCAATCCGGGGGCGTTCACGGCCAGCGCGTTCCATAATCCGCATGATGGCGGACATCTGGGTGTTCTCGCCGACGGCGGTAATTTCAGCGATTAGGGGGCTTTCGATATTGACTGTGCCGCCAATGATCTTGGAGCCGGGTTCCTTGCTGACGGGGAGATATTCACCGGTCAGTGCGGCTTCATTCACACTGGTGCGGCCCTCCCGGATATAGCCGTCAGCAGGAATGGTTTCCCCGGGCTTGACCCGAACCAGGTCGCCGGGGCGTAGATCGGCCAGGGCAACGACTTCCTCTTCACCATTGGTGATCCGGAGTGCCGCGGCTGGCATGGAACTCATCAGGAAACTGCTGCTTTGGGTGCCTTTTAGACGGACCTTCCGTTCAATGTAGCGACTGAGCAGGAGCAGGAAGGCGAACATGCAGACCGACTCATAGTAGACCTCAGGCCCGCCGAAGATGGTAATCCACACACTGGCCAGGAAGGCCAGCCAAAGCGCCAGGGCCACAGGAACATCCATGGTCAGGCTGCGAGTCTTTAAATCGCGCCAGGCTGCGGCCGTGAAAGGGTGGGAAGAATAGAGGATAACCGGAAGGGTAAGCACAAAACTGAACCAGCGGAGCAGGTCGATCATGCCGCCGGAGATATCCTCGACCCATTGGAAATATAAGGGAAGCGCGAACATCATGCTCTGCATCATGCCAAAGCCGGCCACGATGATGCGAATGAGCATCTGCTTGTCCTGACGCTCCTGTAGCTGCTGTTCCGTATTGGGGTGATAGGGATAGCTGCGATATCCAATCTGGTGCAGCCGGGTCAGGATTTCCCCCAAGCCGATCTTGTTCGGATCCCAGCTTACGACCCCGCGATGGTTGGAGTGGTTGATGTGAAGGCTGTTGACCCCAGGAATTTCCGAGGCAAAGCGTTCCAAGAGCCACACGCAGGCGGCGCAGGTTATATCGCCAATAATCAGGGTGCACTCATGCTCCTGATCTGACAGCACCCGTACAAAATCCTTCTGCATGTCCTGCCGGTTGAACAGGGCCAGTTCGCGCTGCTTCTCAGGTGGAACCTCGGAGGGCGTGGCTGCACTGGCCGTGCGCTGGCGATAAAAGTCACTGAGTCCACCCGCCACGATGGCTTCGGCCACAGCCTTGCAACCGTGGCAGCACATGGCCGCGGGCTCGCCGTCAATCTGGGCGACGATGTCCACGCCCTCGGGAATGGGGGACTCACAGTGATAACAAAGACCAACAGGGGACTGCTTCATTTTACTCAGGGAGTAAGGAGCCAAGCTTTAAGGCATCTTCACGGGGAAGCCAGGTTTGGCCTTTCAACCGCCAGAGGTCCTGATCATCAAGAATATCCAGGTACCAACGACCGGAAAGATCGCCTTCCAGTTTGCCAGAATAGGCCAGGTTGCCTTCAGGCATCAGAATGATTTCCTGATCCCGGCCGGCAAGGGTCGGGTGGAACAGTTTCAATACCAGGTGGTCCGGAGCGATGCGGCGCTCAGCGGAGAGCTGCACCTTCACCTGGCCGTCGTTCTGGATAAAGAGTTCGGCGCCAACGCCGATTTCCTTGGCGAACTGATCCTTGCTCAGTTCCTGGTTAATCGCTCGGCCTTCCTTGTAATAGTTGTCGACAACGATGGTGTCACGACCATGGATTGCCACGTAGAGCATGATGCTGCTCAAAATTACCGAGGCAAGGGGAATAGAGATGATGAACCAAGGCCAGAATTGGCGATACCAGGCTTTGGGTTGATGGCTATTCGGAGTCGGCATGAGTCGATGTACTCTCGATAAGAAGGAAGGCTGAGTATTCAGCCTTCCTGTCAGTGGGGCAGGTTACTGGACTTCAGGACCCAGGAAGCGGCTTTCCTTGATCGCCTGGATGGCTGGGTCATCCTTAGCCGTTATCACAAATTCTATGGGCGTCAGGCGGTTTTTCAACTCGCTCGGTGCAACCACAACCGTCACGGGAACGTTCATCACTTCAAAGGGCTCCACGTAGGGCGGAACGTTTGTGGTGATCTTGGCGTTTTCCAAGCCGGTGACGCTTAGCTCGAATTCACGACTGGCGTCCACCTTGTTGATGATCCTGAGCAGATAGGTGTTACGAATATGGCCGTCGGCTGTTTGGCTGTACAGGGCACCCCGGTCACGCAGCACATCGAGTTCAACTGCATTCCGGTTGCCGATGGTGAAGACAACTGCGCCGATCATCAGGAGCATAATGGCGCCATAGCCCAGGGTACGGGGCCGGAGGTATTTGGCCTTTTTACCTTCCAGGGCATTTTCACTGGTGTAGCTGATCAGCCCCTTGGGATAGTTCATTTTTTCCATTACGGAATCACAGGCATCAATACAGAGGGCGCAACCGATACATTCGTACTGAAGGCCGTCGCGGATATCGATGCCAGTGGGGCAGACCTGCACACAGAGGCCGCAGTCAATACAGTCACCCAAGCCAAGCTCCCGAGGGTCGGCGTCCCGCTTGCGGCTGCCCCGGGGCTCACCCCGATGGGGGTCGTAAGATACGGCCAGGGTGTTACGGTCATACATGACGGACTGGAACCGGGCATAGGGGCACATATAGAGGCACACCTGCTCTCTCATCCAGCCCGCGTTCAGGTAGGTGGCCAGGGTGAAGAAGGCGATCCAGAAATAGGCCCAGCCACTGGCTGCATTGAGGGTGAAAAAGTCGGGAACCAGCTCCCGCATGGGGTAGAAGTAGCCGACGAAAGTAAGTCCCGTCAGGAAAGCCACGGCCAGCCACAGGCTGTGCTTAATGGTCTTTTTCGCAATCTTCCTGGCGTCGTTGGGGGCCTTGTCCAGTTTCATCCGCTGATTGCGGCTGCCTTCAACCCTTTCTTCGATCCACATGAAGATAAAGGTCCAGACCGTCTGCGGACAGGTATAGCCGCACCAGACCCGGCCAAATAAGGTGGTGATAAAGAACAGGCCGAAGGCACAGATGATCAGCATCCACGACAGGAGCATAAAGTCCTGAGGGAAGAAGGTGGCGCCAAACAAGTGGAACTGCCTGTTGGGGAGGTCGAAGTACACGAGCTGCTGGCCATCGATAGTGATCCAGCAGAAGGTGAAGTACATGCCCATCAAGAGCCAGAGGGACGCAGTCCTTAGGCGTTGGAAAGTCCCTTTGACTTCCTTGACATAGATTTTCGGTCGACTGGCATAGAGTTCGACGGTCTTTTGCTCCGTGCCTTTAGGGTCGACTTGGTGAACTGGAATCTTTTGTCCCATGCTATCAACCTCTCAATCAAGCTAGCGATAACGCCTCCTGAGGGCGGCATTGCTTAGGTCGACTGCGGTGTTGAGGGGAAGGGCGCGGCGAACCGCGCCCTCGGAGAGACATTTACTGCTTGTTGGACAAGCTGTAAACGTAAGCTGCCAGTAGGTGGATCTTTTCAGGAGAAAGGGTCTCACCAAAGGCCGGCATTTCGCCGCTACGGCCGTTACGGATGGTGAACTCAACCTGCTGTTGGCTGTTGCCATACAACCAGACGTTATCGGTCAGGTTGGGCGCGCCCATGGCTTGGATACCTTTGGCATCCTGGCCGTGACAGGTTGTGCAGCTGCCCTTGCCGTAGAAGATTTCCTTACCGGCTTCAGCCGCGGCCGGATCTACACTCAGGCCTGAAAGGCTACGGGTGAAGGCGGCTACCTGGGTGATTTCCGCATCGGTCAGGTTACCCATCATGCCCCGCGCAGGCATCATCGCCCGACGTCCCACGGTGATCGTGGTTTTCAGGGTGTCAGGGTCACCACCGTACAGCCAGTCGTCGTCGGTCAGGTCCGGGAAGCCCAGGGAGCCGGTTGCTGCGGAGCCGTGGCAGACGGAACACTCCGTGGCAAACAGGCGCTGACCCATTTTAATGGCTTTCGGATCCGTAGCGAGCTCCTCAATGGGCTTGGCCGCCAGTTCCGCGTAAAGGGGCCCATAAGTGGAGTTTGCTACTTCAACTTCCCGCTCGTACTGATTGGCGGAAGACCAGCCCAGCAGGCCTTGGAATTTACCCAGGCCGGGGTACAGGACCAGGTAAATCAGGGCAAAGACGATCGTGCCCCAGAATAGGTACAACCACCAGCGGGGTAGAGGGTTGTCGTATTCCTGGATGCCATCATAGGAATGGCCCGTCGTCTCGGTGGTCTCCGTTGTATTGGTTTGGCCCTTGCGCGTTGCGTGGAGCAGCCAACACAGTCCGAAGATAGATCCCAGGACGATCACTGAGATCCACATGCTCCAGAAAGTACTCATTTTTTCTTTCTCTCCGATTCGTTCAGGGTGCGCTTCTCGATTTCGTCATCGGCGAACGGTAGGTTCGCGGCATCGTCAAACCTGGACTTGCGCTTGCGGCTGAAGGCCCAGAGGACGATGCCGATGAAGACAATCATCACCAATATGGTTGTGAGACCTCGAAAGGTATTGATATCCATAAGGTTAGCGCTTGTCTTTCAGTACCGTGCCCAAACTCTGGAGATAAGCTACCAGAGCATCGATTTCACGCTTGCCTTGTACAGCGTCCTTAGCACCGGCAATGTCTTCGTCTGTATAGGGAACTCCCAGGGTTTTCAGGCGTGACATTTTGGTTGCCGTATACTTGCCGCTCAGCTCCCGCTCAAAGAGCCAGGGGTAGGACGGCATGATGGACTCCGGTACAACGTTGCGCGGGTTGTACAGGTGGGCGCGGTGCCAGTCATCACTGTAACGGCCACCCACGCGGGCAAGGTCAGGGCCGGTACGCTTGGAGCCCCACAGGAAGGGGTATTCCCAAACGAATTCGCCGGCCACGGAGTAACGGCCATAGCGCTCGGTTTCTGCCCGGAACGGACGGATCATCTGGGTATGGCAGACGTGGCAGCCTTCGCGGATGTAAATGTCGCGGCCTTCCAGTTCCAGGGCGGTGTAGGGCCGGAGGCCATCCACCGGCTGAGTGGTTTCATCCTGGAAGAAGAGGGGCACGATCTCTGCCAGTCCTCCAAGGCTGATCGCAAAGACGATCAGCACGACCATGAGACCAAGGTTTTTTTCGACTTTTTCGTGATTCATGAAAAAACTCCGGTTTGGCCTTAAGCAGTTTGAGGAAGATTGTCCACGGCCTCAGCTTCGCGCTGACGAACCGTCATCCAAACGTTGTAGGCCATGACCAACATACCGAGGAGGAAGATGGCGCCACCAATTGCGCGGACCACGTAACCCGGATAGCTGGCGGTAATGGACTCTGCAAAGCTATAGGTCAGGGTGCCGTCATCGTTTACTGCACGCCACATCAAGCCTTGGGTGATACCGTTGACCCACATGGAAGCGATGTACAGTACGGTACCGATGGTTGACATCCAGAAGTGGGCGTTGATCAGGCTGGTGCTGTACATTTCCTTCAGGCCGAACAGGCGGGGAATCAGGTGGTACAGGGAACCGATACTGATCATGGCAACCCAGCCCAGGGCACCGGCGTGTACGTGGCCGATAGTCCAGTCAGTGTTGTGGGACAGGGCGTTTACAGTTTTGATGGACATCATCGGGCCTTCGAAGGTGGACATACCGTAGAAGGAAAGGGCAACCACCAGGAAGCGCAGAATCGGGTCTGTGCGCAGCTTATGCCAAGCGCCGGACAGGGTCATCATACCGTTGATCATACCGCCCCAGGAGGGAGCCAGCAGGATCAGGGACATAACCATGCCCGCAGTTTGCGCCCAGTCAGGCAGAGCACTGTAGTGCAAGTGGTGGGCACCGGCCCAAACGTAGAGAGTAATCAGTGCCCAGAAGTGGACAATGGACAGACGGTAAGAGTAAACAGGACGCTCTGCTTGCTTGGGTACGAAGTAGTACATCATGCCCAGGAAGCCCGTGGTCAGCAGGAAGCCTACCGCGTTATGGCCCCACCACCACTGCACCATGGCGTCGATGGCACCGGGGAAAATGGAGTAGGACTTGGTCAGGCTGACGGGAATCGCCAGGTTGTTCACGACGTACAGGATCGCAATCATGATAATGAATGCGCCGTAGAACCAGTTCGCTACATAGATATGCGAAGTTTTACGTTTGACGATCGTTCCAAAGAAGACCGTTGCGTAAGCAACCCACACAACCACAACCAGAATGTCGATCGGCCACTCAAGCTCGGCGTATTCCTTGGTGGAAGTCAGGCCCATGGGCAACGTAATGATTGCTAGGACAATGACCGCCTGCCAGCCCCAGAATACGAATGAGGCGAGGGCGTCGGAGAATAACCTGGCTTGACAGGTACGCTGGACCACATAAAAGGATGTGGCGATCAGGGCACTGGTGCCGAAAGCGAAAATCACCGCGTTGGTATGCAGGGGTCGGAGTCGACCGAAGCTGAACCATGGGGTGTCGAAGTTAAGTTGGGGCCATGCCAGCTGTGCAGCGATCAAAACGCCCACTGCCATACCGACAATGCCCCAAACAACTGTCATGATGGCGAATTGACGCACCACCTTGTAGTTGTAAGTTGCGTTGTTGATTACACTATTACTCATAGGATTTACCGACAGATCCAAGGTTAATAAGGTCTTGCGCGGGCAAGTATGTAAAAATACCCCCTGTTTTTCAACGAAAATTCCCTTGGATTGCTTCCAGAACTGATCTGGGTCAATGACAGCCTGACGGGCGGACTTCACTTTCGAAGCTGGCCTGGATGGGCTGGGTCCCTGTTGGATTTGTGTCGTTGGAAGAGAGTGTGGGGCTGCCTTGCGAGCCCACTAGTATAACCCACTTTATTCGGCGAGGCCTAAAGAGTGCCACAGGCCGGCGCTGAATCCGTTACGAAGATGTACCTAGAAAACTTCTCTGAGCAGTCCAAGGCCCTGATGATCCTGGCCCATGGCGCTGGTGCCCCCATGGATAGTCCCTTTATGGAAGATTTTACGAAGCGCCTGGTTGGCAAGGGAATCTCCGTGGTGCGGTTTGAGTTTCCTTATATGGGGGAACGACGTACTCTGAATCGCAAGCGGCCTCCTGATCGACAGCCGGTCCTGTTGGAATGTTGGCGCCAGATGGTCTCCCGGTATGCCCATGTCCAGCCATTGTTTATCGGAGGCAAATCCATGGGCGGGCGTATGGCTACGATTCTGGCGGCTGAGGATCTGCCCATCAAAGGAGTGGTTGCCCTGGCGTATCCTTTTCACCCACCGGGCAAGCCAGATCGCTTGCGCATTGATCATTTGGGGCAAATGCGTTGTCCGGCGCTGGTGGTGCAAGGGGAGCGGGACCCTTTCGGACGCCCTGAGGAAGTTGCCCATTATGAACTGCCTTCCTTCCTACAGGTGCAGTGGATACCTCAAGGAGACCATGACCTGCAACCACCGAAACGCTCTGGCCTTTCCTATGGGGAGAATCTGGATCTGGCGGTGGCGAGTGTCAATGGCTTTGTTGATCGCTGCATTGCCGGTGAGTCCGAATAAAGAAATCAGGCGACGGCCGCAATCATCAGGGTATAATGGCGCCGGCCGGAAAAGGCCGTATCCAGACGCCGTCTAGCTTGCGGTGCTCTATCCACCTTAAACCCATTGTTGTGAAGGCCCATGAGTATGTCTCCCGACCGGATTTTGCTGTACTGCCGCGCCGGTTTCGAAAGTGAATGCGCCCAGGAAATCATGGATCACGCCACCGAGAATGGCTGCACCGGTTACGTCAAAGCGCAAAAGAATGCGGCTTATGTGGAGTGGGTAGAGACCGTGCCTGGTGATGCGAAGCGCCTTCACCGGAGCGTGGCGTTCGAGAGCCTGGTGTTTGCCCGCCAGTGGTTTCTCTCATTGCCGATGATGGACAACCTGCCGGAAACCGATAGGGTCACCCCTTTGCTGGCGGCCTTTCGTTCCCTGCAGGTACGTCTCGGGCATCTCTGGGTAGAGTCGCCGGACACCAACCAAGGCAAGGAGCTGGCGACATTTTGCAAGAAGTTTACGGCTCCGTTGGCTCAGCGCTTGCGTCAGCAGGACTTGTTGACCAAGACCCAAAATCCGGGCCGTGCCTGGGGGCATGCATTTTTCCTGGACTCCCGTCGGGTATTCGTGGGCTACAGCACAGCGGACAATCGCTCCGTCCATCATAACGGGATTATGAGGCTGAAGTTTCCCCATGAGGCGCCAAGCCGTTCCACTCTCAAGTTGGACGAAGCCTTCTTGACCTTGCTCACGGAAGAGGAGCGGGAGGAGCGGGTTCGCTTGAGTGACAAGGCGGTGGATCTGGGGGCGGCTCCCGGCGGTTGGACTTGGCAGTTGGTCAGGCGTGGCCTGTTTGTGACTGCCGTGGACAACGGCCCCATGGATCCAGGGTTGCTGGAGACGGGGCAGGTGGTGCATAAGCGGGAGGATGGATTTCGCTATCAACCCAAGCAACCGGTCGCCTGGATGGTTTGTGATATGGTGGAAAAGCCTCGCCGGGTGGCGGACTTGATGGCCACTTGGCTCGTCAAGGGTCTCTGCCGCCAAACCATCTTCAACCTGAAGCTGCCCATGAAACGCCGTTATGAAGAATTGCAAAGCTGCCTGCACCGAATCCAGGGAAAGCTGGAGGCGGCGGAGATTGATTATGTGATCCGGGCCCGGCAGCTTTATCACGATCGTGAGGAAGTTACGGTTTATATCGGCATTTGTTAGGAGGCTGCCCGCCTGACTGGTGCTGACCAAAGCTGGATGAAGGTATGCAAGAGAACGATTATTCCATTGATCACATTATGGATGTGACCGGTCTTTTTTGTCCGGAGCCGGTCATGATGTTGCATAACAAAATGCACGATATTGCGGTGGGTGAGGTGCTGGAAGTTCTGGCTACTGACCCCTCCACTAAGCGCGACATTCCGAAATTCTGCCATTTTCTGGGGCACGAACTGTTGCAGCAGGGAGAGCGTGACCAGCAGTTTTTCTACCATATCCGCAAGTGCGAAGGCGCCTCATAAAGGCAGGCTTTCCAGGTGGCGGATAAAGTCCCGTGTACTGATCTCTCCATAGATCCGCCAATCCGTTAGCTCCTGGCCGGCCCTGTCGTAGAACAGGATGCCAGGTGGGCCGAACAGGCCAAAATAACTCAGAAAAGCCTGGTGTTCCGCATTGTTGGCGGTGACATCCACCTTGACCAGATGCATTTCCTGTAGGTGTTTTCTGGCGTCGGGATGAGGAAAGGTATCCCGCTCCATAATCTTGCAGCTAATGCACCAGTCCGCATAGACATCCACCATAACGGCACGCCCCGACTGCTTGGCCAGGCGCACCTGTTGCTCCAGCTGCTCAAGATTATAGACGGTAGTGAATTCCAGCTCTCTCGCGGAGTTTTGCCCGCTGGCGTTGAATGAAAGCCGATCTAAAGGTTGCATCGGGTTGGCTCCGCCGGTGACGGCGCCAATGAGCAACAGAACGGCATAGACGAACAGCAGGAGCCCGGTGCCTTTCCAAAGCCGTTGCCAGAGCCGTGGTGCCGGCTCGAAAGCCCCCAGATAGACGCCGCTGATACCTGCCAGCGCCGCCCAAAGTACAAGGGTGACAGGGCCTGCCAGGAACCGCTCCAGAAGCCAGATGGCAACGGCCAGGAGCAGTACGCCAAACACAGCCTTGATGGCCACCATCCAAGCACCGGCCCGGGGCAAGAAGCGGCCGGCTCCTGTGCCGATCAGGAGCAGGGGAACGCCCATGCCCAAGGACAAGACAAAGAGGATCAGGGCGCCGAGTGCCGCATCCCCGGTGGAGGCAATGTAAACCAACACTCCGGCCAAAGGGGCGGATACGCAGGGGGACACCACTAAAGCTGAGACAAACCCCATGGCAAACACGCCACCCAAGGTACCGCCGCTTTGCTTTTGCTGCATACTGGCAAGGCGGTCCCGCAAAAAGCTGGGCAGTTGGATCTCATAGAAGCCGAACATGGATAGGGCCAGCACGACAAACAGGGCGGCAAATACCGCCAGCAGCCAAGGCTCCTGCAGGTAAGCTTGCAGGTTCACGCCTGCGCCAAAATAACCCACCACCAGGCCCAGCAGGGCATACAGGGTTGCCACGCCCAGGACATAGGCCAGGGAAAGTCGGAATGAACTGCCGGTAGAGGCCTGCTTTTGTCCGGCGATAATGCTGGACAGGATGGGAATCATGGGAAACACACAGGGCGTAAAGGCTAGGCCCAGGCCCAGGAAGAAAAATAAGCCCAAGGTTTGCCAAAGGGCTGACTGACTAATGTAGCTGGCCAGGGATTGGGCAGACGTGACGTTGACCGACGTGTCCCGTGAGGGCGGTGAGGAAGCGGATGCAGTTGCGCTCTCGCCGGCCAGGCTCCCCCTGGCTGCATCGGCCAGGTAAAGTGCGGGCTTGGTCTCGGGAGGGTAACACAGGCCCGCTTCCGCACAGCCCTGGTAAGTGACCTGGAACTCCACCTCCTGGGCGCCCCCTGTGGTCAGTACCGGTACTTCCAGGGTGACGTCTTCATAAAAGACTTGTACCGCCCCGAAATAGGGGTCTTCCATAGGCGTGCTGGTACGGGAAAAGCGGAATTCGCCAAGTTCCACATCCGGCTGCGTGGTGGTGACTTGGATTCGGTGCTCGTACAGGTAATGGCCGTCAGTGACCTTCCAGTGGAGTTTTAAAACCCCTGGTTCAGAGGAGGAAGAAAACTGGAAGGCCTCGTCAACCGGCAGGAACCGGTTGGACGAGGAAAAGAGTCCGCTGCTTTGGAAGCTGAGGCCGCCGGATGCTTGAGCCGTCGCACTCAAGCCCAAGCCGCTGGCTGTGAGCAAACAAAGCAGGACAGAAAAGAGTAAGCGCACATCGACTCCTTTGGGCGGTAGATGACAGATTCTGCAAGCAAGACCAGGCTGTCGGGAGTGTAAACTCCATAGCTGACAATTTATAGGCTCTGAAGTTCCCTTAAAGTGTCGTGCTGGTTCTCAATCTGGCTTTTGCTGAGTCGGTTCAGGCGTCGGGCGAGCAGGACGGCCGCAAAGGTCAGCCCGATCACCAGTCCCACCCAAAAGCCCTGAGCCCCCTGGAACCAAGTCAGGCTTTCAGAGTAGCCCAAAAGAAGGGCGCAGGGAAAACCAACCAGCCAGTAGGCAGTGAAGGTGATCACCATAATGGCGCGAGTATCCTTGTAGGCCCTTAAGGCCCCTGAGCTGGTGGCCTGGATGGCGTCGGAGAACTGGAACAGGGCGGCAATCAACAAAAGTGCAGCGGCGGTTTGTTGGAGCTGAAGGTCCGGTGTGTACCAACTGACAATAAAGCCCCGTAGCAAAACCAGGGATGAGGCTGTGATAAAGGCGATAGCCAAGGCAAGCCCGACGGAACAGAAGGCGCTGAAACGGGCTTGTCGGTATTGCTCTTTACCGAGCAGGTTGCCAACCCGCACGGTGGTGGCCATGGCGATGCTAAGAGGGATCATGAAGATAAAAGAGGTAATGCTGATCACGATCTGATGGGAAGCCAGGGTGTGGGCTCCCAGGGGCGCAATGGCCAGAGAGGTCGCACAGAACAGGGCCGCTTCAAAAAAGATGGCCAGACCAATGGGAAAGCCCAACCTGGCCACTTCGCTCAATTGCTTCTTGTGGGGAGGCGCCCATTCCTGAAAGAGCCGGTTAGGCCCGTAACGCCAGTTGAAACGGGTATAGACGAGGATCATGATCAGGCTGATCCACATCACCACACCCGAGGCGTAGCCCGTTCCGGCGCCGCCCATGGCAGGAATGCCCAGACCCCCAAACACGAACAGATAGTTGGCGGGGATGTTGATGGAAAGCGCCGTCAAGGTCAGGATCATGACCGATCGGGTGTCTGTTTGGGCTTCGCAGTAGCCCCGTAAAACCTGGTAAAGGGCAATGGCCGGGATGCCCCAGGAGATACCGGCCAGATACCCTTCCGCAACTTCCTGGACTTCTGGTTCAATATTTAGCCAGTTCAGGTAGAGGGAAGGGAAGCGGCACAGGATAAAAGCAATCGTCGACAGGATCAGGGCCAGCCAGAATGACTGGTGGGTAACCTGGACGATATCCCGGTGGCGCCCGGCGCCGTATGCGCGGGAAACCAAGGCGGTGGTCGCCACCAGCGTGCCCGCCATGAACAGGAATACGGGTACCCAAACGCTGGAGCCAATGGCAACACCGGCCAAATCCACCGGGCTTACCCGCCCCGCCATCATGGTGTCCGTCACCGAAATGCCGTTGTGGGCCAGTTGGGTGATGGCGATGGGGAGTCCGATGTGGAAAAGCTGTTTGAGCTCTTGTTTAAGAGGCGATAACTGCATGAGTGTAATCCAGTAAGGAGCCTGTCCGGGGAATTAGGCCATCACCTGAAGCATGAGCTTCTGACGGCACGGGGGCAGCTGGAGCTGTGAGGCGGCTTCTATTCTAAATGGGGAGATCGCGAGTCTCATGGATAAATGCATACACCGCCAGCCAATATAAATGTATTATCTCGCAACACTTGGGTGATGTGCGGCCTTTAAAGCTGGCTATGCTCGAAGGGCACACACGAAGTTTCTGGAACAGGCTGTCACTTCATATTTTCCGAAGAGTGGGAAAGCCCATTATACGGGGTGGAACGGCCGGGACGTCTACCAGGGAAAAGACTTAGCCTGGTAAAACGCCCAAGGTCCACTCCAAGAAGGGGAAGTGGCGATCGATAGCTTAAGCTATTCCAGAGATTAGACGGTACCAAAGCCTTGATTTGCCCGGAGCCTGCCTGTGGTTTCCGGGTTGTTGGCCTGGCAACTGACCAAGCCAGAAAGCCTGTTTGGAAGGGCTGTGGGATCGTTGCCAAGCCTTTTGATGTTCAGACTCATCCTTACAAGTGGGCTGACCACTCATCTGTTAGCTCCAGTTGGGATGACCGGATCGAGCTGATGTGGAAGTCAAAATGGAATTTTTATGACTGATGCGAAGACATCCTTATTTAAGAAGTTGCTTCACTGGATTGGCGCAGGCCTATGTTTTTTCCTGAGGATATTGCGAAGAGACAGGGCAGGAGCCCAAACGGGAATGGCTGGAGATATGACTGTCGGAAGAGATCCGGCAGAGGCCATTTTGCAAGGGCAAGGCGTTCAACGGGTGAATGCACAGGAGACTGTGATGGTAGATAACGGAAAAACAGACAAAGATATGACGGCAAACCAATCCCCAGCGGCAGAAGCGCCCGTGACGGAGGCTGCTTCCAAAGAGGTTGAAGAGGTCTCAAGCCCTAAAGTTGGCGGGGCTGAGTCTGAAGCAGAAGGGGGGCAAGCGAAACAGGGGCCAGCCGAGGAGGCCAAGGTCGAAGAAGCAGAGGCCGAGACCGCCGGCCAGGACGAGGCGCCGGCCCCGGTGAAGTTCGCTGACTTGGGGCTGGATGCCAAGCTTCTCAAGTCAATCCATGAGCTTGGTTTTCAGCAGTGTACGCCGATCCAGGCGGAAACCTTGCCCCACACCTTGCAGGGCAAGGATCTGATCGGTCAGGCCCAGACGGGTACTGGCAAAACGGCCGCCTTCTTGATCACTGTGATCCAGCGCTGCCTGCAGAATCCTATTCCCCTGAAGGAGCGGTACGCCAGTGAGCCCCGTGCCCTGGTGATCGCCCCGACCCGTGAGCTGGTCATGCAGATCGAGAAGGATGCCTTGGGGCTGGCCAAGCACGCCCGGTTGAACGTTCTCGCGGTGGTCGGCGGCATGTCCTATGACCAGCAGCGGGAACGGTTGCGCAATGAGGCGATTGACCTGTTGATTGCCACTCCGGGGCGTTTGCTGGACTTCATCGGCTCCAAGGATGTCTTTCTGGACTATGTGGAAGTGCTGGTTATCGATGAGGCGGACCGGATGCTGGATATGGGCTTCATTCCCGATGTGAAACGGATTACCCGCGCTGCCAGCAAGCCTGGCCGTCAGACCCTGCTGTTTAGTGCCACTTTCAGCCAGGATATCCTGAACCTGGCCCAGCGTTGGACCAACAAGCCGGAAATGGTCGAGATCGAGCCCGCCCAGGTGACCGCGGAGCGAGTAGAACAGATCGTGTACATGATCTCTTCGGACGACAAGCCCAAGCTGGTATCGAACCTGCTCAAATACCACAAGGATGCCGAACGGGTGATGGTGTTCTGTAACCGCCGGGATGAGACCAGGCGTCTGCAGGAATATCTTGCCAAGCAGTCCATTAGTGTGGCGATGATCTCCGGCGAGCTTCCCCAGCAAAAGCGGATGAAAACCCTGGAGCGCTTCCGGGAAGGCAAGATCCGGGTGCTGGTGGCAACCGATGTGGCCGGACGGGGGATCCACGTAGAAGGCGTGACCCATGTAATCAATTACAACCTGCCGGAGGATCCGGAGGATTACGTGCACCGTATTGGTCGGACCGGTCGGGCCGGCAGCACCGGGGTCTCCATCAGCTTTGCCTGTGAAGATGACTCTTTCCTGATTCCCGAGATTGAACACTACATCGGACAAAAGCTGAACCTGGTGCATCCGGATGATTCGCTGCTGGCCGGCTAAGGTCGGCAGCATGGAGCCCGGGCTTCACTGGATGCGTTTGGACCCCGGGCAAGCTTTTGCCAATGACGACGCCCAAGAACCTCTCAAGGCCTAGGAGGGGGCAGCATGAAGATTGTTGCTGACGAAAACATTCCGTTGCTTCACGAGTTTTTCGGTGATCTGGGGGAGATCCATCCACTTCCGGGACGGACACTCTCCGCAGCCCAGGTTCGAGATGCGGATGTGCTCTTGGTACGCTCGGTGACTCCCGTGACGGAGCAGTTGCTGGCGGACAGCCAGGTAGGCTTTGTGGGCACGGCCACCATCGGCTGTGACCATGTGGACCTGGGCTATCTGCACACTCAGGACATCGCCTTTGCCAGTGCGCCGGGGTGTAATGCCCGGGGAGTGGTGGAGTACGTGCTGGCCAGCCTGTCCATTTTATTTGAGCGGGAAGGTTGGCAGTGGCCCACCACACGCATTGGCATTGTCGGCCTTGGCAATGTGGGAAGCCGGCTCAAGCAGGTATTGGAAGGACTGGGATGCGAAGTGCTGGCCTGTGATCCTTTCTTAAAGGAGCAGGGTGTCCCGGGGCTGGTATCCTTGGATGAAGTGTTAGGGTGTGATGTGATCAGTTTACATACGCCCTTGACCCGCACAGGCCCCCATCCGACTTTTCATTTGTTGGACGCAGAGCGTCTGGCCAGAATCAGCCCCCGGCAGATCTTGATCAACACGGCTCGGGGGCCGGTTATCCAAGAAGAAGCGCTGCTGGAAAAGCTTCAGCGTGAACCCGAATGGCCCGTGGTGCTGGATGTCTGGGAAACCGAGCCCCAGGTCAACCCTGAACTGCTAGAGCGGGTGCAAATTGGCAGTGCCCATATTGCCGGCTATAGCCTGGACGGCAAAATGCGTGGCACAGAGATGATCTATCAGGCCCTGTGTCATCACCTGCAGCGGCCGGTCCGTCATAGGCTTGCTGACTTTCTCCCGGCCACCCCATTGGCAGAGGTGAGGTTTGGGGCTTCTGTTGCGCCCTATGATGCCTTGTCGATTGCAATCCGGGCCTGTTATGACCCAAGAACTGACGATGGGCTGTTGCGCCGGGCCCTAAGGCTTCCCACAGAGGAGCATGGCGCGGCATTCGATAGTCTAAGAAAGCATTACCGGATCCGGAGGGAGTTTGGGCTCACTCGAATCTCCTTTACGGAGAAGGCGCCAGAGGCTGAGCGCTTGTTAAAAGCGGCCGGATTCGATACCGGCCGCTGAGAGGGCATTCCCAAAGTTGATGGAGCTTCCAAACCAATCCTTTCAAGCCCTTTCAGGAAGTTAGCTACATTGTCCGGCTTTGCTGGGACGAGCCTGGCCCAGTATAGGCCTCTCCTGCCTCCAGGGCCTGTAAGGCCGCACAAATCATTTGTTCGGTGATCGGGATTTCCCGGCCATCGGCATCTATAAGCGCCGCGCCATTGAGATGTGGATCCATGCCTTGACCTTGTCGATTCATTCCAGGTGTCTGCCCTACAGTCGTTGATGTCATAGCGAACTCCTCCATGGCTACTAGAGCTAAGTCTAGGTGACTTAAGTGACGCTTTTATGAACGCCGATAACAGTTTCGTAAAAATTCATGGCAGTTTTGATTCAGGTCATGAAGTGCCCATGCCCGTGTAACCACCGGAAGTCCGGTCAGGCATCTGGCCATGCACTGGGGAGGGAGGCGAAGTCTCAGGCCAATAGAAGGATGTCATAGAGCACTCGTAAGGGCGGTCGGCTGAATGGGCCTGCAGTGAGAGGACTGTCGAACCCAAGCGGTTTAGGGCAGTGTCGGCTGCTTGGGCAACGGTTATGGAGGTGGCCAGAAAAGGCGCAATCCGCTTCATGGGCTGTTCCCGAATACTCTGTTTTGCTGTAACCGGCTTCGCCCCGGACAGGCTGTGAATGGCAAGAACCTTTGGTTTCAAGAATGCGGATTGGGCGAGGCATTTTCAAGGGAAAGCCCCGCAGCTGGCGTTACGTCTTGGTAACGGGGCTGGGTAGCGGGAAGCTGGAAAGCCTTAGCGAACCGGAGGGGCAAGCAGGTCGGACATGGCCTCGCCCAGTGCCCGCGAGGAGCCAGAAGCTATCGCCTGGCGCAACCGCTGGAGATGGGTGATTCTTTCTGGAATGGGGGAGTCCGCGCCTGGGGATACCGGCGCGGGACTGTTCAGCAAAACAAAGGCCTTGTAGGTCAGCACCGCCTGGTCGATGGCTTCCTGACGGATCGTATCCACATAACGGATATAGCCTTCCTCCGCCAGCCACAGCATGGCGGAAAAGCAGGCCTGATGGCGGGGGCTGTGGATGCCATACTCATCAGGCGTATCCGGCCCCGAAATGTCCTCTACATAGACCGCAACCTTGCGGGGAAAGGCATTGTAGAGTTGGACCAGAGTCCGGGCCGCGTCCTTGTAGAAATCGTCGATATGTAGATCTGCCATAGGAGTCCATTGGCTTACTGCTTGTAAGTGGTCAGGAAACGCGCCAGACGCCCAATTGCATCCACCAGGATATCCTTGTGGGGCAAGAATACCAGGCGCAGGTGCTGGGTATCCGGCTGGTTGAAGCCAGAGCCTTGTACCAGCTGGATTTTTTCCTGATTCAGCAGATCCAGCACCAACCGCTCGTCATCGACGATGGGATAGCGTTTGGGATCCAGGCGCGGAAACATATAAAGCGCACCCTGGGGCTTCACACAGGAAACGCCGGGGATCTCGTTGAGCAGCTCCCAGGCAATATTGCGCTGCTCATACAGCCGACCGCCGGGGCGTACCAAGTCGTTGATACTTTGATAGCCGCCCAGAGCTGTCTGGACTGCCCACTGTGCCGGCACGTTTGCGCACAAGCGCATGGAGGACAGGATATTTAGCCCTTCGATGAAGTCCGTAGCCAGGTGCTTGGCACCGCTTAGGATCATCCAGCCGGAACGGTAACCCGCTGCCCGGTAGTTCTTGGATAGGCCATTGAAGGTCAAAAACAGCAAGTCGTCTGCCAGAGAAGCAATGGGAACGTGCTTGGCACCGTCATACAGGATCTTGTCGTAGATCTCGTCGGAGAGTACGATCAGCTTGTGTTCACGGGCCACATCCACAATCTGCTGCAGAAGGTCGCGGCTGTACACGGCCCCGGTGGGGTTGTTGGGGTTGATCAGAACGATGGCCCGGGTACGGCTCGTGATCTTGCGCTTAATATCGTCAATATCCGGGAACCAGTCGGCCTGCTCGTCGCACTGGTAATGGACTGCCTTGCCGCTGGATAGGGTCACGGCGGCCGTCCACAGGGGGTAGTCCGGTGCGGGAATCAGGACTTCGTCATTGGTGTTCAGTAGGGCCTGCATGGCCATAACGATCAGCTCGCTGACACCGTTGCCCAAATAAATATCCTCGACATCCACATTGGGAATGTTCAGCTCCTGAGTGTAATGCTGAACGGCCTTGCGGGCTGAGAACAGTCCCTTGGAGTCGCTATAGCCTTGGGCGTCAGGAAAGTTGCGGATAACATCCTGCTGGATTTCGTCGGGGACATCGAAGCCAAATGGAGCTGGGTTACCAATATTGAGTTTGAGAATCCGGTGTCCTTCATCTTCCAGTCGCTTGGCTTCACGCATGACGGGACCGCGAATCTCATAGCAGACATTTTGCAGCTTGTTGGATTTCTTTACTTCAAACATAGTGTTGAGCCTACCCATGGGCTTAAAAGGCTAATCATACGAGGTTGCCCAATAGGGGCAAGACGCGAAAACCGAAATTTTCCCTCTGGAACGGTTAAGCAGCGGCCAGAGTGAGCGAAAAAGTTGCTTGTATGGGCAACGCCTGGAAGGCCTGTCGTATCCTGCTGTTGCTGCAGCTGGCGTAGCCGGCACGGCGAGGTGGCACTTACAGGAAGGTTGCTGAGCATCATGGATAATAGCATTAACCGCCGGACAAAACCTATTCGTCCGGCCAGGAGGGGCAGAGGGAGAGAGGGATATTGCGAAATGTGACCTGTTCGGAGTAGAGCCATCTGCCCGAGAGGGCCAGACCCGGCTATGATGGGGCCCCTAATCGATTAGATCTGCACGAGGAGCATTGCATGGGTGCGGTTTACGACATTGAAGTCAAGGATATCCGTGGACGCCAGTACCGGCTGGAGGATTATCGAGGCAAGGTGTTGCTGATTGTGAATACGGCCAGTAAATGTGGATTCACGCCCCAGTTTGAGGGCTTGGAGAAACTGCATCAGAAATATCAGGGACAAGGGCTGGTGGTGCTGGGTTTTCCCTGTAATCAATTTCTCAGTCAGGACCCGGGCACTGATAGCCAGATCCAGGAGTTTTGCTCCCTTAATTATGGAGTCAGCTTTCCCATGCACTCCAAGCTGGATGTCAACGGGCCCCAGGCCCATCCCTTATTCCGTTATCTGAAGAAAGAAGCCAAAGGGGTCTTGGGAACCGAGGCGATCAAATGGAACTTTACCAAGTTCCTGGTGGACCGCCAGGGGAAGGTCAGGCACCGTTTCCCGCCGACGGCCACTCCTGAACAGATGGAATCTGCAATTCAGGATCTGTTAAAAGCCTGAGTTGTATGGAGAGAGGGGGCGCTAGGCGGCGGTTTGTCGCCTAACCCCCTGGTTTTTCCCAGAACAGCCTTTAATCGTAGGCCTGTTTCTTTTTCCACTTTTCCTCTTCTGACATCAGCTGTTCCAGCTTCTCGCTTAAAGACGAGGCTCCGTCCGGCGCCGCCTCCGGGGGTTTCTTGCCGAGGTTCTGGGCTTCCAGCTCCGCATTGGCGAGCCGGTCCAGCTCTTTGATCTGCTTTTGGTAGAACAGAATCAGTTGTTGGGCCTGCCTGTGCTCCTGTAGCTTTTTCATGGCGTCGATAGCGCTGTGATAGCACTCAATGGCCAGCCGGTACTTGCGGTTGGCTTGGGCTTCCCGGGCCCGGGTGATGTGCAGGTCGGCGAGGGTGCGAGCCCGGAGGAACGCCGTGCGGGCGAGATTTTGAACGGCCGTTTTGGCATCGAGGCGGCCTTCTTGCTGTTCGTTTTCGATAAAGTGGAACAGTTGCTTGAGCAGGCTGCGGATTTCCTGGGCCTTTTGCTCCCCTTGAATCAGCGCTGGTTCATCGGCCTGATTGGTTATCTCTTTGGCTTTGGCAAGTTCGGCCTGGGCCTGGGTGATATCAGTATGGTAGTCCTGGGTCTTTTCCAGGGCGCGTCGCTGGTGGCAGGTCTCGATGATGCGTTCCAGCAGGCGCACCCGAATGGGCTTGGAGATATAGGAGGGTGGTAGCTCATCCAGCAGGCGCCGCATCATTCGGTATCTTGCTGCAAGGGCGTTGACTTGCCGGACCCGTTCATCGCTGGCCCGTTCCCGCACCTGCAGGAGAATAACGATTAATAAAAAGAGCAACAGGATGCTAACTACGGTGCCTGTAATCATCAAACTGGACATGTTGCAGATACTTCTCGACAGTTATAGAGCGCTTCTCCGGCCCTTGAGGCAGGTCTGTTTCCCGGCTTGGCCGGTTAAGGCAGGAGTTTTGGTCAATATGTCCAGTATAGATGAATGTGACATACAAAGGTGAATGCCGTTGGCTAAAAGGGTGGGGGAGTGGGTGATGAAACGGGGGATGCTGTTGGTGAAATCCCGGCCGAGGCTGAGGTCGAGCCTTGCTTTTCAGCCAATGGCGTGAGCATAACGTATACAAAAATTAGGTGTTTACTTACGCTACTGCCGGCGTTGTTAGCCATAATGCTGATTTGATTTTCATTTTCGTGTAGAATCCGGCCTCCTTTAGGTGGTCGGAGCCGGGCTGGAAGGCCTGGGCTTTGGACTGGCCCGTTTCACTGGTTGAATCAAGCGCGGACTGTACTGCTGTTTTCAGTTGGGGCCGTCGAGAATTCATTTAGGATATTGAGGCATAACATATGACAGAACGAGTTCAAGTCGGTGGCCTGCAGGTCGCCAAGATCCTTTATGACTTCGTGAATAACGAGGCCATTCCTGGAACCGGAGTTGAGCCGGCTAAATTCTGGGCAGAGATGGAAAACATCCTGAACGAATTTGCACCCCGCAACAAGGCCCTGTTGGCCAAGCGCGACGAAATTCAAGCGAAGATCGATAACTGGCACCGGCAGCGTGCAGGTCAAGCCCACGATGCGGCCGCCTACAAAGAGTTCCTCCAAGAAATTGGTTACCTGTTGCCGGAAGGCGAAGACTTCCAGATTGGCACCCAGAACGTGGATCCGGAAATCGCCACCATGGCTGGCCCGCAGCTGGTT
>Ga0209075_1000116_pt1 | contig 67039 bp, 56 predicted proteins | sample Stecom2011_FD_187523 | JGI IMG/M metagenome (GOLD analysis project Ga0209075, IMG submission 187523) | Agricultural soil microbial communities from Utah to study Nitrogen management - Steer compost 2011 (SPAdes) (version 2) | ecosystem: Environmental > Terrestrial > Soil > Agricultural land... | reverse complement strand
GGGTATCTCTGGTAATAAGGTGATCCCATACCAAGTGGAGAATGGCAAGGTTACATACTCCGAGCCAGTCACCGGCGAAAAGCCTTTCCAGATCTTCCACGACAGCAAAGCCAGTGGTGCGAGCAGCAAAAATTGATTTGAGACGCAATCGTGGTTTGTTACGAGGTGTAAAGGTTGTGTTAAGGAAGTGTGAATGAAGTCACGGACTAGGACTGTAAAACAATCTTAAATGGCATCGTGGAGTAACGGACTTCACACCCAAAAATTAAAAACTCAACCAAGAATAAGTATGAGTTTATTAAGGAGAACAAAATGAAAGGCCTGAAAAAAATTGCTCTAGTAGCAGCTATTGCTGCAGCACCTCTTGCAGCCAACGCTGAACTGCAAGCTATGAACGATACCGCAATGGGCGACGTAACCGGTCAGGCCGGTGTGACCATTGAGCTGGAAACCAAAGTAAGCATTGGTCAGTTCAAGTACACGGATGAAGGTTCCTTCGCAGTAAACGACATCGTACTTGGCGGTGCTGGTGTGACAGCAGTTGGCGCTGGCGCTGGTTTTGGTGATCTGCTAGATCAGCTCAAGGTAGATATTGATATTGCAGACGACGGCGATGCTATCATTCATGTTGGTACACTTGATGGCAATCCAATCGACTGGGGCTTGGAAGTTGGTTCCATGCAGTTGCTTGCTGGCAACACTGGCACTGACAGCACAACTCTAATTTCTAACCTGAGTGGTTTTGGTATGCTGGCGCAGCTCGATATCCGGGTTGATACAGCTACCGACCACTTGAATCTTGTAGCGGCATTCGACGTCCAGAACATGAACTTTGATGTTGACTTCTTGGGTGTTGGAGTTAGAGGTCTTAAGATAACGGGTGCGGGTTCAGATGCTAATGCGATGGCTATGTACACTGCTAACGGCTATGACGTTGCAGCAATGACTCCACAACAGCAGGCAGTGTTCACTACATTTGCCAATGCGAACCTCGACATTTATAAGGGCTCCGGTCTTGGCGCTTCGACAGCAACTGATGTTCTTCGTATCGATGTCAATAACATCTTTATGGATGTCTCGGTTGCTAGCATTGAAATCGGTGGCGCTTCCATCGGTTCCGTTGCTCTCGATAACGTAGCTGTAACCGACACCAAGCTGGCTGTATACGGTCACTAATCTGACCTGAACACCAGTAGTGTCAAAGCGCCCCGCATTGCGGGGCGTTTTTCGTTCCAGTAGAAGGCAATTGGAAAGACGCTAGCCAGAGCGGCAATAAAAAACGGCAGCTTGAATAGTCAAGCTGCCGTTTTTTAGTTTGGGGTTTATCTTATAAAGTGCTTTATTCTCTACTGATCCGGAACCTTTATGGATAGATCAAACCCACCACCCGGTCTTGGCGTTAGCTGAATCGGACCTTCGTTAATCCCTTGCGGCAGTTGTATCCGGTCTATACCTGGCGGTGTGCCAATCGAGAAATTCAGGTTCTGCCCATCAAAGCCTATACCGAGCTGGTCGTTAAGAAACGACTGTGTAAAAGGCTCGTCCGGAATCTGCATCTGTTGCCCAAAAATAAGGGGTGGAAGGTTGGGCGTAAATTCAGCGGGAGGCTGGGCTCTGGCTAGCTCTTCCTGAGGAAGCAGCAGCGCACGGCGCAGGAATTCTTCCTCTGCGTTTGCGAGGGCGTCTGAATTGCCTTCCTCGGTCAATCGTTGCAGGGCTTCCCGGTAGGCTTCTTCTTCCGCTTCGGTAATAACCGGCTCGCCGGGGGAAATCGTCAGGGCACGGATAATGCGCTGGCGGTCAGCTTCCGATTTGCGGCCTTCTCTTGGTACTACAATCACCGCAGAATCTTTCACGTAGGTGTCGACCATTTCATCGGAGGTCATGGACTGAACGCCTGCAACCGTTGGCATGGAAGCCGCTGCGGCGAGTGTTGCAGCAATCGCTGCTGCAATGTTGGTGCTGTTTTTGGTGAAGGTCGCTGCGCGGGAGGTGTACCCGGCAGGCAAGTTTTGGTGGTTCATAGTCTGGCCTCTTGCTGCGATGAGCTCAGGTACGAGGTGTGTCTGAGGTTACAGCAATCAGTACGCATCTCTATCTGACCGAATTCTGGTACTACTCTCCAGTATTCGGGTTGTTTCGCAGCTTTTCAAGGGTGTAAACGTGAGTTTGTGATCAGAATCCGTGATTTGCCGTACAGTTATAAAAGCCTTGCGAAGAGGGTTACCATGGCGGTTAACGTTTGGTGTTGAACTTTAAGTAAATCTAACGGCCTTAGGGGCATGATGAGCAGACTAATTCGTAGCCGCTGGCAGCGCTGGATAAACCGTCGGATTCCGCGCTCTGATGTCCAGTTACTCACCCAGAGAAACCTCTTCATTTTGCCAACGGCGCCCGGCGTGGTGTTCGGGGTGCTGTTGTTGATCATGCTGATCACCGGTATTAATTACCAGAACAGCCTGATTTACCTCGTAACCTTTTTACTCGGCGCTGTGTTTGTAGGCGCTATGCACCAAACCCACCGCAACCTTGCGGGCCTTGAGCTTACGCTCGTTCAAGCGGGCGAGGGGTTTGCTGGCGATGATATCCTTTTTCGCTTACGGGCGGCGGCGGGCAAAGACGACGCCATAGCCGTCACCCTGTCTGACGGTGACACCTCGGTTCGAATCGGCCATGTACCCTCGGGGCAGTCTGCCGATGTTGCTCTGCCAGTAGGTTCTGCTTTTCGGGGGTATCTCCGCCCGGACCGCATCCGAATTGAAACTCGTTTCCCCTTCGGTTTGCTCAAAGCCTGGTCTTGGATGCGCCCAATCTCCGCCGCTGTGGTGTTTCCCCGGCCCATTGCGGCTCCCGATGTGGTCAGTGCGGTTGATGATGGTGAACAAACCGCCAGTTCGCGATCTCCGGAAGGGAACGACCATGCTGAACTGCGCCCGTGGCGCGACGGAGATATGAGCCAGCGTGTTATGTGGAAGCGTTTTGCCCGCAGTGGGCAGATGGTGGTGGCGGACTGGGAGGCCGATAAAGGCAGCCCCCATTGGTTGGATTTTAATGCCTTTGCTGGCGCTGATCATGAAGTTCGGCTCAGCTATCTATCCTGGTTGGTGGTCGAGCGCGGCAAGAGTGGATCCCGCTTTGGCCTGAACTTGCCGGGGCAGGTGATAGAGCCGGATTCTGGCCCGGCCCATGCAACACGCTGCCTCAGAGCTTTGGCGGTTTGGGGTGAGGAAAAACCAAGGGATGCTGTAGGTGCGCCCTATGGCACGCGCCGGACTACAGATTCAGGTAGAAGAGCGAAGCCGGGAGCCGTGATATGAGTTTTTGGAATCGCTCCCAGCAGGAGCCAGAAACGCAAAGCGACACCCTGCCGTCTCGCGCATTACTCTGGCTGATGGTGAGCTTTGCATTACTGTTGACGCCTCAGCTCGATCGGCTTCCAGTGTGGTTGATGGCGGTATGCGTTGTTTTGGCTGGCTGGCGCTGGCTGGCTCAGCAGGGTCGTGTGCGCTTGCCGGGGCGTTGGCTGCGCACGGGCATTTTGCTGGCATTGATTGCGGTGTATCTCATTCGCGTTCAAGGCAGTTTTACCGTAGACACAGCGGCTTCGTTTTTTGTACTGACGGTTGGCTTGAAGTGGCTCGAAACCCGCACCGCCCGGGATTTTTATGTGCTGTTCTATATTTTGGTGTATCTGGCGACGGTGAACTTTTTGTTTCATCAGGAAATTCACTGGGCGTTAGTGAACATCGGCGCCATTGGTTTGTTGTTGATCGGGTTGCAGGTGCTCAATGCACCGGAGCTTCCCGGTGGTATGAAGGCGGGGTGGCGCAGGTTAGGTGTCATGCTGTTGAAAGTACTGCCGATTGTTGTGCTTTTGTTTGTGTTTTTCCCTCGCATGGAGCCTTTATGGAGCGTGCCCTTAGTGTCTGGCAAGGCACGCACGGGCATAAGCGACACTATGCGGCCCGGGGATATATCCAGCCTTGCACAAAGCAGTGCCCGGGCCTTTCGAGTAACCTTTGGTGGCTCCATGCCTGAATACCGGGATAGGTACTGGCGTGGGCTTATTCTGGACACCCTTGACGATGGAACCTGGCGTCAGAGCGGCTATGAGCCTTACCGTCGGCCGGGGCGGGTGGATGTGGATGGCGGCGTTGGCGAGCTGCAACCGCAAGAATACGATGTATTGATGGAGCCAACCGACCAGCGCTGGGCGTTTGCACTCGAACGCTCTGTGGCGGTTTCAGACAACGTTGTGAAAGAAGCAGATGACCTGTTCCGCTTCCGCCGCCCAGCGGATAGCCCGGTTCGGTATAGGCTAGCGCGTGACAACTCGCCAGAACAAACGGTGCTCACCTTGGAGCCCGGGCAAGCCCGCCGCTACCTGCAACTCCCGGCTTCCGGAAACCCGAGGGCGCGCGCATTGGCAGCCGACCTGCGGCAATCCAACAGTGATGTGGGCGTCATTCGATCGCTTCTTAGCCGGTTCCGGGAGCAACCCTATTTTTACACCCTTCGTCCGCCCAGAATGCCCGATAACGGCATCGACAGCCTGTTATTCGATGACATGCGCGGGTTCTGCGCGCACTATGCTGGCGCGACAACGTTTGTGCTGCGTTCGGCAGGGATTCCTGCAAGAGTTGTTGTCGGTTATCAGGGCGGAGAAAGTGGTGCGGGTGACGAATACCTTGTGGTGCGCCAGTACGACGCCCACGCTTGGGTTGAAGCCTGGGTAGAGGGGCAAGGCTGGGTGCGCATTGACCCTACCGCTGCGATCGCGCCAAACAGAATTGAATCCGGTTTACGGGATGCCGTGGCCGAGGAAGGCTCATTCCTCGAGAACGAGTGGGCCTCTGCCCAACGGTATGGAGATGTAGCGCTTATTCGTTGGGCAAGCCAGCAGCTTGATCGCATCAACTATCAGTGGCAGCGCTGGGTAGTTGGTTATCAGGGCCAAAGCCAGATGGATCTCATGTCCCGTTTGCCCGGCGGCTTCGGTATCAAGGAGCTGGGGTATCTTACCGCAGGTATTGTCGGTGTGGGGCTTCTTATAGCTGGCTTGATATCGGCGCTGCAAATGCGCCGGGGTGCAAGCCGGGATCGTTACGGGCGTGTTTTGGGCGCCTGGTATCAGCTATGTGAGCGTGCAGGGGTGCCAGTCAGGAGTGGCGAAACACCGTCGGCTTTGGCTTCCCGGCTGGCGGCTGCAGAACCGGCAGTGGCGGATTCCGCACGGCTTTTTGCCCGGATGGTGAACAGCCATTATTATAGACCGCAATCCAAATCGGCCTCGGCTAGGGATGGCAGCGATGAGATACAGCGCATGCGCAGACTGCTGGCCACCATGAGGCGACAGCTTCGCAAAGCTGGCAAAAACCAGCGTTCAAACCCCCGGCACCTTGCCCATTCAGGAAAGCTCAGTGACTGATATAGCCTTTAAAATGCCGTGGCTTCAAAAACCTTGGCAAACGATTCAAAGCCGTCTTTCTGAAGGTAGGCTTCCCCATGCGCTGTTGGTGACCGGTGAGTGTGGTGTGGGCAAGCGAGCTTGGGCAGATGCCGTATCAGGTTTGCTGCTGTGTGCCACGCCCTTGCATAAGGAAGCCGGAACGCCGGTTGCCTGTGGCCAGTGCCGCCAATGCCAGCTGATCGCGGCATCCAGTCACCCGGATGTTCGGGTGTATGCACCGGAAAAGTCCCGAATGATAAAAATTGAGCAGGTACGGCAGCTCTCAGCTTTTGCCGTATCGTCTCCGCAAGTTGCCGGACGCAAGATTGCTGTGATCGACCGTGCGGACCAACTCAATATCAACTCTGCCAATGCCTTGTTGAAAACCCTCGAAGAGCCGGTAGCTGATTTTGTGCTTATACTTTTACAAGAGAGTGGTCGGCCTGTTTTGCCAACCATCCGTTCCCGATGTCAGGTAGTGTCCATTCCAGTTCCCTCCGCTGAGCAGGCCGAGCAGTGGCTTGTTAGCGAGGTCGCGGAGCTTGAAGGTGGCAAGCAGCCCTCTCCAGAGCTTATGGTCAAGTCCCTAATGCTGGCGGGTAATGCACCGCGTTTGGCGCTGGAGTACGCCACTGGCGAGTTTCCGGCGCTGCGGGATGAGGCGTTCGACAAGTTTCGTCAGTTTATGAAAGGTCAGGTCGCGGTCGCTGAGGCGGCTAAGGCTTTTAAAGCATTGGGATTGGAAGACATGCTTTGGCTGTTTGAAGGCTGGGCCTCGGACTTGGCCCGGTTATGTGCCGGAGGTACAGCAAACGATCATGAAGCCGGGGAAATGTTGGGTTTTTTGGCGAGTAGAAACCCGGCTTGGCGTGCCCATGAGTTGCTGGATCAGGTGCGCGAGACCCGGGCGGCTGGTGTATATAACGTCAACCCCGAGCTCGAGGCCAGTCGGTTGCTGATTGCTTGGCGTGAGCTGATGCCCACAAAGCGTCGGGCGTCGTGATTGCGCGTTTAGCAAGAACACCTGCTATCATCAGGGATTATCAGGGGTTTTTCTCCCGCACGTTTGGTTTAACGTTTTAACATTCATTTTAAAAGGTGTCAGATATGGGGCCCGGATTTGGTGCGCGCAGCGGCATTCTTACCCTGACGATTAAGGACAAAGCGGTTTTATACGCCGCTTACATGCCATACATTCGCCAGGGTGGTCTTTTTATACCTACCCAAAAGCAATACCAGCTCGGCGATGAAGTGTTTCTGCTACTAAACCTGATGGATGAGCCGGAGAAGCTGCCGGTTGCAGGCAAGGTTATCTGGATTACGCCTAAAGGCGCGCAAGGGAACCGTGCGGCTGGCATTGGTGTTCAGTTCAATGGCGATGATGAAAGCGCCAAGACCAAGATTGAATCCTATCTTGCAGGCTCGCTCAGCTCTGATCGCCCGACACACACAATGTGAGGCCCGTTTCCCAGATGAACGATCTTGCCCTTTCGGCCGCTGATGCGGGTAGTTCGGCAGGGGCCTACGAGATGGTGTGGCCCCTGAGGCACATCACGCTTGCAGGTCTCAGTTGGCCAGCATCGGATGCTCAGAAATCTGCCGAGCCGCCCGTGATCATGCTTCATGGTTGGTTGGATAACAGTCTGACTTTCTCCAAAATAGCGACGGAACTGGCGCAGTGGTCGTCGCTGTATGCTGTGGATATGGCAGGTCACGGGCATTCCGGCCATCGCCCGGCTGGGCAAAGTTACCAGTTAATGGATTACGTTGCGGACCTTGCCGAACTGATTGAAACGCACTTCTGCGAATCCGGGCAGTTCGAACAGGTGGATGTGGTTGGCCATTCATTAGGCGGCATTGTGGGCGCACTCTACGCTGCGGCGTTTCCGGAGCGGGTGCGCAAGCTGGTTATGATCGATAGCCTCGGCGCACTTAGCCGACCCGTCAGTGAGACGGTTCCACAGCTTCGTAAGTCCATCAAAAAACGCATCGCAGGTTCGGGTCGGCCAGCGGTTTATCCGGACGTTGTGACGGCGGCCAAGGTTCGTGAGGGCGGGTTAAGCCCGCTAAGCCATGAAGCGGCACTGGCGCTGATTCGCAGGAACCTGAAGCCTGAAGACGGTGGTTACGGTTGGCGCACAGATGCGCGGTTAAGGCACCCGTCTCCATTGATGATGACAGAGGAGCAAGTCTTGGCGTCGCTAAAGGCTGTTAAGGCACCAACTCTGTTTGTGCGCGCCCGTGAAGGGTTGCTGGCAAACCGGAAAGGGCTGGATAGCCGTGCGGACGCCATACCAGATTTGCATACGGTGGATGTGCCCGGAGGGCATCATTGTCACCTTGATGGGCATACTCGCCCGGTTGTCGATGCTGTCAGACACTTTCTTGAGAATGAGTAATACCTTGCCAAAGTTTTTTGTATTGAGCTTTATGACTTCTGCGCTGCTATCAACAGCTTCGGCTGTTGCCAGTGCTGCGCTGCCTGAATCTGCGCCGGAGCCCTTCGCGCAGTCCACGCTCGAAGTAACTGCGCCTATTGAATCGTCGGGCCACCTTGTATTGTTCAGCCCGGTACGGGAGGTTAACAACGAGATTCGCTCAGAAACCATGGCCCGGTTACCTGTCTCCGGGGAGGGTCGCCTCTACCAAATTTCACGGGATGCCAACCGCCGGGAAGCGTTGGAACACTACCTTGGGCTGCTGCGTGATCGTGGCGCGCAAATCTTATTCGAGTGCTCGGGCATTCGGTGTGGCCGCAGCAACGTGTGGGCAAACCAGATATTCAATCAACCCGTTCTCTACGGGAGGGACGGCACTCAAGATTATTTGGTGGCAGGTGTAGTAGCCGACGATGGCAGCCGCTGGCTGACGTCTGTTTATACGGTTACTAGGGGTAATCTTAGAGAGTACGTGTGGGTAGAGCACTTGAAGGTCGCGTCTGGCGCCTCAATTCCAGGCCTTGGCTCGGTTAATAACCGTATTGTGGGGCCAGTAATTGTGCCCTGGCAGGGAGGCGTTACTTACCGGTTTAACTGGCAGGCCACGGATCGCCGTAAGGTGAGTGAGCTTGCCCGGGTTGAAGGCGCCCAAGTGATTCTTGTCGGGTATTCCGCGCTTGGTGAGAATGAGTCCTTCAGCGGTGCCATGGAGCGAGCCCGCAAGGCGGCAGAGTCGCTTTCCGAGGTTTTGGCGAAAACCGGTGTTTCCAGACAACAGCAGGAATTGGTCATTGTGGGGCCGTCTGTGGTTGTTTCGGATGCTGCTCGCCAAGGCGATCGGGTTGAAGTAATGGTTGTGACGCAGTAGATCTAAAGAAGAAGCCTTAACGGGGTAGTCAAGTGCCTGATAATGATGCATCCAAGGTTCTGGAGAGTTCAGACCTATCGGCCGTCGAGTCGAACGCCAGCACTAAGCCTAAGCCGCCTGAGCGCAAACGCCAGACTGTTGCCTTAACCTTGGGCAGTGGCGGTGCAAGAGGCTATGCCCACATAGGTGCTATCGAAGTTCTTGCCGAACGCGGCTATAACATTGTGGCTATTTCCGGCTGCTCCATGGGTGCTCTGGTGGGCGGGATGTATGCAGCAGGCAAGATGCAAGACTATAAAGACTGGGTAACCGGGCTGGGCCAATTTGATGTGCTCAAGTTGCTGGATCTTACCTTCAACTCGGTTGGTGCAATTCGAGGCGAAAAAATCTTCTCAATCGTGCGGGAGATGCTGGGAGATACTCGAATTGAGAATCTGCCATTGCATTACACCGCCGTTGCAACGGATTTGTTGGCACATAAGGAGATTTGGTTTCAAGAGGGCCCGTTAGACAGAGCAATTCGGGCATCTGTGGCCATTCCAAGCGTTGTTACCCCTATGGTTCTCGATGGGCGAGTTCTGGTTGATGGTGCATTGCTAAATCCGCTTCCTATTATTCCTACCATTTCGGCCCATGCTGATCTTGTTGTGGCAGTGAATCTCAGTGGTGAAGAAGACCGTAGGCAACGGTTACCCGATGCCGCGTTCAACCATAATCAGCAGGGCAGTCCCAGCGAAGATGCTGACGAGTGGGTGGATAGGTTCCGCGATAAGGCATCCCGCTGGTTTGACTGGGACGGGTTAAAATCTCTGGGCGCTGGAAAGCCGGGTGTTGACGACAGCCCTGAGGATAAACTCTCGAAAGAAGTGCAGAAAAAGAGCCGGAATAAACAAGAGGACGATAAGCGTCAGGAAACACACGAAACAATCAATTGGGACAAGTTGGGTCTCGGCAAATTTGATGTGATGAACCTAACCATTGAAACCATGCAGAGTGCTCTGGTGCAATACAAGATTGCCGGTTACCCGCCCGATCTGTTGGTCAACATTCCAAAAAACTCCTGCCGGATTTATGACTTCCATAAAGCTCCAGAACTGATTCAATTGGGTCGCGAGCGCATGACTGCGGCTTTGGATCGGTTTGAAGAAAATCGGAACAGCTCCGGGCCTTTGGCTGTATAAGCCTATAAGGCTGATCCCTAATTTGGTGGCTGTAGCAAGGCCTTGAAACAGCGTATAATCCGCGCTGAATCCGACATGACAGGAAACAGTGTTTGTGACCAGCCCGATTGACGACCTTCAAACCGTTCGCGATTACCTTCGTTATGCGTCTTCACAGTTTGCCGCTTCGCCGGTTTTTTTCGGCCATGGCACGGATAACGTGTGGGATGAGGCCGTACAGTTGGTGATGCGCAGCCTACACTTACCGCTAGAAAACAACACCCTGTTTCTGGATGCCCGGCTGACCCGCGAAGAACGCTTGCTCATTCTTGAGCGCCTCCGCCGCCGCATCGACGAGCGTGTTCCACTAGCATATCTGTTGGGTGAAGCTTGGTTTATGGGTATGCCGTTTAATGTGGATGAACGGGTTTTAGTGCCACGTTCCCCAATTGGGGAGCTGATTGAAAACGGATTTCAGCCCTGGCTTGGCGATAAGCCTGTTGAGCGAGTTCTCGATCTTTGCACCGGAAGCGGCTGCATCGGCATCGGGGTGGCCTCGGTATTCGAGAATGCCACCGTTGATTTGTCGGACATCTCGCCTGATGCTCTGGCAGTCGCGGAATCCAACATTGACTTGCATGAGCTGCATGGCCGGGTGCGAACGGTAGAGTCGGATGTGTTCGCGAATATCACCGATCAGTACGATATCATTGTCAGTAATCCGCCTTATGTTGATGCGGAAGACATGGGTGACATGCCGGACGAGTTTCATCATGAGCCGGTGTTGGGGCTTGCAGCAGGCGATGATGGGTTGGACATTGCCCATCGGATTATTGCCGGAGCAGCGGAGCATCTAACGCCCGGCGGCTTGCTGGTGGTCGAGGTGGGTAATAGCTGGGTGGCTCTGGATGAAGCTTATCCTGAGCTCCCGTTTACTTGGCTGGAGTTTAGTCATGGCGGCGACGGTGTTTTTGCGATTACCGAGCAGGACCTCCGCCAGTGGCAGAAAAATCGTTAATCTAATTTCTTACATCACCTTTACAAGATATTGAATTATGTCAGGAAATACTTTCGGAAAACTGTTTTCTGTTACAACGTTTGGTGAGAGCCATGGGGCTGCTCTGGGCTGTATTATTGATGGCTGCCCGCCGGGGTTGGAGCTTTCAGAGGCCGATATGCAGGCAGACCTGGATCGCCGTAAGCCCGGCACTTCCCGGCATACCACCCAGCGCCGTGAGGCGGATGAGGTTCGCATTCTTTCCGGTGTGTTCGAGGGTAAAACCACGGGCACGCCCATTGGGCTGGTGATTGAAAATACAGATCAGCGCTCGAAGGATTACTCAAAGATTTCAGAGCAGTTCCGCCCGGCCCATGCCGACTACACCTATATGCATAAGTATGGGGTGCGGGATTACCGTGGCGGTGGCCGTTCTTCGGCCCGTGAAACGGCTATGCGGGTTGCAGCCGGTGCGGTGGCTCGGAAGTTTTTGCAGGAGCGTTTGGGTATTCGTATCCGTGGGTATTTGTCGGAGCTTGGGCCGGTACGAGCAGAGAAGCTCGATTGGGATCAAGTGCACCAAAATCCGTTTTTCTGCCCGGATGCCGATAAGGTGCCGGAGATGGAAGCCTATATGGATGCTCTTCGCAAGGAAGGCGATTCTATTGGCGCACGGATTAATGTGGTAGCTGAAGGTGTGCCGCCGGGGTTGGGTGAGCCGGTATTTGATCGGCTGGATGCGGATTTGGCGCATGCTCTGATGAGTATCAATGCGGTGAAGGGCGTTGAGATTGGTGCGGGCTTTGGGTGCATTACGCAAAAGGGTACGGAGCATCGGGATGAGATGACGCCTGAGGGCTTTTTGTCGAATCATGCTGGCGGTGTGCTTGGGGGGATTTCGTCGGGACAGCCGCTACTTGCGAGTATTGCTCTGAAGCCGACGTCGAGTTTGCGTTTGCCGGGGCGCGGTATTGATGTGCACGGTAATCCGGTGGAGGTTATTACGACTGGTCGGCACGATCCTTGTATGGATATTCGGGCTACGCCGATTGCTGAGGCGATGATGGCGATTGTGTTGATGGATCATTATTTGCGCCATCGTGGTCAGAATGGCGATGTTTCTGTTGCTACGCCGGTTATTGGGCAGCTTTGATCCTGAGGCTTTGGTGCAGACGCTTGGTGCTGGCTCGGCCATTCAAAAAGCGCCCGTGAATACTTCCATGTAGGGCTCGGTCGCGCCATCCTTGGCGCTCCACGTTTTTGAATGGCCGAGCCAGCACCAAGCTACCGATCCTCGGTGAGCGGCCTCAGAGTTCCTCTTCTTCTTGAACAATCCTCAGCAACGCCTTAGCGGCGTTACCCGGTTGCCGGCCGGTTAGTCCAATGCCGCCAAGAACCCGTGTAACCGAATTTCCAGCTTCCGTTCCTTTCGCCAAAACGCCTTCAAGCACTTTCAGGCTTTCATCTGCCATGCGTAGTGGTAATACGCTCCAGCCGAGGCCGACGCTGGTCATCATTTTTAGGGTTTCTAGGTAGTTGGTGGGCATTTGTGGGTGCAGGGGTAGGTTTGCCTCGAGAAATAGACGGCTTACTACCCGGTAGGTTGAGGTTGAGGTATCCGGGAGTAGGGCCGGGTGCTGTGCCAGATCAGCCAGCTTGGGTGCTTTAATTGAAGCCAACGGGTGGTCGGTGCCCACGACAAAGGCCATGGGGTCTGGCCACTGGGCGAATACGTGGAAGCTGGCGGGCATGCTGTCGCTGAGTGTTACGAAGGCCAGTTCGGCGTTGCGTTTTCGCATCTGTTCGTAGGCGGCGTCGGATTCCATGAACTGTAGGTTTATGGTTACCTGAGGGTATTCACGTTTGAACCGTCTTAGCCATTTGGGTAGGTGGTGAAGGCCTATGTGGTGGCTGGCGATGATGTGCAACTCGCCTTCCAGCAAGCCGGAATCTGGCGAGAGGGCGATGCGGGCGTTGTGGATTTCGTCGAGGATTTTGCGCGCGTGGGGTATCAGTCGGCCTCCGGAGTCGGTGAGGCGGATTTGTCTTTGGCTTCGGTCGATCAGTGTTTCGCCAAGTTGGTTTTCTAGAGCCGCAAGGCGTTTGCTGATGGCGGGTTGGCTTAGGTGCAAGAGCTCGGCAGCTTCTGAGAAAGAGCCTTGGTCGACAATGGTAATGAAGGCTTTGAGTGCGTTTGAGTCCACGATTTATGTTCCCGCTATGTTTGTTAGCAAAGGCTAACGTATAACCAAACGGAATGCGATGAATGATAAACATGAATTGCGGTTATGTTTTCTGTGGCTGTATGATAGGTGCAAGATTTAGGCTGAATAGCCATAGATAGCACTAAAAACTGAACCTCCAGAAAGTGAGAGAGAGTCATGGCGGGTAAGACCTTATACGATAAGTTGTGGGACGATCATTTGGTCAAGCAGCGGGATGATGGTTCTGCGCTGATTTACATTGATCGTCATTTGCTGCACGAAGTAACGTCACCGCAGGCCTTTGAGGGGCTGCGCTTGGCCAACCGCAAGCCGTGGCGGATTGATGCCAATTTGGCAACACCGGACCATAACGTTCCTACTACGGATCGCGAGAAGGGCATTGAGGGTATCGTTGATCCTGTTTCCCGTATTCAGGTAGAAACGCTGGGCAAGAACTGCGATGAGTTCGGTATTCTTGAATTCAAGATCATGGATCAGCGTCAGGGTATTGTGCATGTAATTGGGCCGGAGCAGGGCGCCACTCTGCCGGGCATGACCATTGTGTGTGGTGACTCCCATACGTCTACCCACGGTGCATTTGGTTGCCTTGCCCATGGCATAGGTACATCCGAAGTTGAGCATGTGCTGGCAACCCAGTGTTTGGTGCAGCAGAAGATGAAGAACATGCTGGTGAAGGTAAACGGCCAGCTTGGTAAAGGTGTTACCGGTAAAGATGTTGTACTGGCCATCATCGGTAAAATAGGTACCGCTGGCGGTACTGGCTACGCGATCGAGTTTGGTGGTGAGGCAATCCAGAACTTGAGCATGGAAGGTCGGATGACCATTTGTAATATGGCCATTGAAGCCGGTGCTCGGGTGGGAATGGTTGCTGTAGATGGCACGACCATTGAATATGTGAAAGGTCGGCCTTTCTCACCTACGGGCGATGCGTGGGATGCCGCGGTTAAATACTGGCGCACCTTACACAGTGATTTGGACGCGGAGTTCGACAAGGTTGTTGAGTTGGACGGCGCGGACATCATGCCGCAGGTAAGTTGGGGTACGTCTCCTGAGATGGTTGCGGACGTGACCGGTAATGTGCCTGACCCAGCCAAAGAAGAGGACCCCATTAAGCGCGAAGGCATCGAACGCGCCCTTAAATATATGGGCCTGCAGGCAAATCAGGCGATCACAGATATAATGCTCGACAGGGTATTTATCGGTTCCTGCACCAACAGTCGCATTGAAGATCTGCGTGAGGCCGCGTCTGTGGTGAAAGGGCGTAAGGTAGCGAAGAGCCTGAAGCAGGCGATGGTGGTTCCGGGTTCCGGTTTGGTGAAGGCGCAGGCGGAAGCCGAGGGTCTTGATCAGATTTTCTTGGATGCTGGCCTTGAATGGCGCGATCCGGGCTGTTCCATGTGTCTGGCTATGAATGCTGACAAGTTGGGACAGGGGGAGCACTGCGCTTCTACGTCTAACCGTAACTTTGAGGGCCGTCAGGGCTTTGGCGGCCGGACGCACTTGGTGAGCCCTGCCATGGCAGCCGCCGCCGCAATCGCCGGTCACTTTGTTGATGTTCGCGAATTGCTGAACTGAGCCACAGGAGAGAACAGAACCATGCGCGCATTTACGCAACACCAAGGCCTTGTTGCCCCCATGGACCGTTCCAATGTGGATACGGACATGATTATTCCCAAGCAGTTTTTGAAATCCATCAAGCGCACGGGCTTTGGCCCCAACCTGTTTGATGAGCTGCGCTATCTCGACGAAGGCAAGCCCGACCAAGACAGTTCCCAGCGGCCGCTGAACCCGGACTTTGTGCTCAATCAGCCCCGTTACAAGGGCGCTAGCGTACTTTTGGCCAGAAGCAATTTTGGTTGTGGCTCAAGTCGCGAGCATGCTCCTTGGGCACTTGATGATTACGGTTTTCGGGTTATTATCGCTCCGAGCTTTGCGGATATTTTCTATAATAATTGCTTTAAGAATGGGTTGTTACCTATTGTTCTTGAAGAAAAAATTGTTGATCAGTTGTTTCAGGAAGCAGAGGCTTCTGAAGGCTACAAGCTGACCGTAGATCTGGAGGCGAAAACCGTGGTCACGCCGTCTGGTGAGTCTTTCGGTTTCGATGTGGATGATTTCCGTCGCCATTGCTTGTTGCATGGTCTCGATGATATTGGCGTAACTCTGGAAGACGCAGAGCTGATCAAATCCTATGAAGATCAGCGCCGCCAAACAGCTCCTTGGCTATTTGGCGCTGGCCAGTAGGCTGCGCTCCGGTGAGCAGCTGAAATATATAGTGCCCTTACCAGCCGGGTGCGTGAGTCGTCACCCGGCGATAATTAATTCGCCGTGCCAAAGTGGCCCGGTTTACCAAGATTTGGAAGCTCATCATGTCCAGAAATGTACTTCTTCTGCCGGGTGACGGCATAGGTCCTGAAATCGTTGCAGAAGCCGAAAAAATCCTGCACGCCATTAATGAAAAATTTGATCTGAAGCTTACGTTTAATACCGGCCTCGTTGGTGGAGCTGCGTTGGACGAAGCTGATAACCCCTTGCCGGACGAGACACTGGATATGGCCCGCAAGGCCGATGCGATTCTGTTGGGCGCCGTAGGTGGTCCAAAGTGGGACAGTCTTCCTATGGCAAAGCGCCCGGAGAAGGGGTTGCTTGGCTTGCGCTCGAATCTGAAGCTGTTTGCCAACCTGCGTCCGGCTATTCTTTATCCGCAACTTGCGTCTGCATCCTCCCTCAAGCCCGAGGTGGTTTCCGGTCTGGATATCATGATTGTGCGTGAGCTCACAGGCGGTATCTACTTTGGCCAGCCGCGCGGTGTTCGTCAGCTCGAAAGCGGCGAGCGTCAGGGCTACAACACCTATGCCTACACGGAGTCTGAAATTCGCCGCATCGGCCGGGTTGCGTTCGAGGCTGCGCAGCAGCGTGGCAAAAAACTGTGCTCCGTAGACAAAGCCAATGTTCTCGAAGTGACCGTTTTGTGGCGTGAGATCATGAACGAGTTGAAGAGTGAGTATCCGGACGTAGAACTCTCTCATATGTACGTGGATAACGCCGCAATGCAACTGGTTCGTGCTCCCAAGCAGTTCGACGTGATTGTGACTGGCAACATGTTTGGTGATATTCTTTCAGACGAAGCAGCCATGCTCACAGGTTCTATTGGCATGTTGCCGTCAGCATCTCTGAATTCTGAAAAGCAGGGTATGTATGAGCCTTGCCATGGGTCGGCACCAGATATAGCGGGCAAAGGCATTGCCAACCCGCTGGCTACAATTATCAGTGCTGCCATGATGTTGCGGTACAGTCTTGATGAAGAAAAGGCTGCGGCGGCCATAGAGGCAGCTGTGAACAAGGTACTGGATCAGGGGCTGCGCACGGCAGATATCATGTCGGAAGGCGGTACCCGGGTTTCTACCCGCGAAATGGGTGATGCGGTACTGGCTGCTCTGTAAATTACGATAATCCCCGACAGCAACACGACGCGGTTGCTGCGGGATCATTCACCCTGTCCCTGCCAGCGATAAAGGTTGAGGGCGGGCATAACGCGAGGTTCAAAGGTCGCACATGAAGCGAGTTGGACTTGTAGGTTGGCGCGGCATGGTGGGCTCAGTGCTCATGCAGCGCATGCGCGAAGAAAACGATTTCGCTGATATCGAACCGGTATTTTTCACCACATCTCAGGCTGGTCAACCAGCTCCGGATGTGGGCAAAGACGGCGTGCCGCCTTTGCAGGATGCTTTCGATATCGAAACCCTTAAAACTCTGGATGTGGTTTTGACATGTCAGGGTGGTGATTATACAAGCGCGGTTTACCAGAAGCTGCGTGATGCAGGTTGGCAAGGTTACTGGATTGATGCGGCATCTTCGCTTCGCATGGCGGATCATTCCGTTATTGTGTTGGATCCAGTGAACCGCAATGTGATCGATGCAGCTCTCGATAAAGGCGTTAAAGACTACATCGGTGGCAACTGCACTGTAAGTTTGATGATGCTGGCTCTTGGTGGTCTGCTCGAGCAAGACCTGATCGAGTGGGTATCGCCTATGACTTATCAGGCGGCTTCTGGATCCGGTGCGCAAAACATGCGCGAACTGCTTAACCAGATGGGTGAGCTGAACCGCAGTGTTAGTGACGAGCTGGCTAGCCCGTCCTCTGCGATTTTGGACATCGACCGCAAGATTACTGAAACCATGCGTTCTGATGGATTTCCCACCGAGCATTTCCAGGTTCCTCTAGCTGGTAGTCTGATACCGTTTATCGATAAGCAACTTGATAACGGCATGAGCAAAGAAGAGTGGAAGGCGGGTGTTGAGACCAATAAAATCCTTGGTCGCTCAGACAATCCGATTCCAATTGATGGGATCTGTGTGCGAATTGGCGCCATGCGTTCCCACAGTCAGGCGCTGACCATCAAACTCAAGAAAGACCTGACGGTTGCAGAAATCGAGTCGATTCTGGCAAAAGCCAACGACTGGGTAAAAGTCATACCGAATGATCGTGATGCAACCATCGAAGAGCTGACACCTGCCAAGGTAACAGGCACCCTGAGCGTGCCCATAGGGCGCATCCGAAAGCTCGCTATGGGCCCAGAGTACATTTCTGCGTTCACCGTGGGTGATCAGCTGCTCTGGGGCGCTGCTGAGCCCCTACGCCGTATGTTACGGATATTGCAGGCGCGTTAAGAAATGTTACACAGAGGCAATTAATGCCAACTGTGTCCGGTTTCAGAAAGCCGGTTAGGGGGCGGAGGCTGATTTCAGGCTCCGCCCCTGTTATTTTCAGGAACACTAGGGAGTTCCGTGCAACTGATAAAAAAATGGTGCAAGGAATGCGGCTGATTGATTGATAAAAGAGGTTTTATCAACAATACTTGCCGAACTGAACGTTAAAGTTTCGACAGCTTCGACACATTAAATCTGAAGTATCCAGACGAAAGTCACCTCACCTCGTTCGGTGCTGTGTAGAAAAACGGTATCGGATAACGGAGACTGGAAAGGAAAAAGCATGAAGGTACGCAAGCTTGCGGTTGCACTGGCTCTGGCGGGAGGGCTCGGGTCCGGGGTTGCTCAAGCCCTCGGGCTGGGTGAAATTGAACTTCAGTCCTATCTGAATGAACCCATGGAAGCAGAGATTGTTCTGCCGCAAAGTCGGGGCGTAGATCCCGGTGATGTGTTTGTGAACATAGCTCCGGAAATGGCTTATCAGAGACTGGGGCTGCAGCGAAGCCCATTTGTAGGCAAACTCCGTTTTAGCGTGGTTACGGGCGCCGATGGCAGTCTGATGGTGAATGTAACCTCGCAGGAGCCCTTGCGAGAGCCATATCTCAACTTCTTGCTGGAACTGACCTGGCCTAACGGCCGGCTAATGCGTGAATACGCAGTATTAGTAGATCCCCCCGTTTACGCCGAAGAGTCCGGTGTGTCGGAGCAGGTTCGCGCCCCTTCCGCGCAAGCCCGAACAACTGCACCGGCCCGAAGTGCCGAATCGGCTCGTCGCCAGACTAGTGCAGGGCAGGTGCAGAGTCGTGGCTATGGGTCGGATACTTTTGGCCCTACGGGGGCAAATGACACGCTTTGGACCATTGCCTCTGCAGTTCGGCCAGACAACAGCCTCTCGATGCAACAGGTTATGCTTGCATTGCAAGACCTGAATCCCGATGCATTCATTGGCAATAACATCAACCGACTCAAACGAGGTCAGGTGCTGCGTGTTCCAACCGCAGATCAGATCCGCAACCGCAGCCGTGCAGAGGCAACCCGTGCGGTAGCCCAGCAGAATCAAGAATTCCAGCAGCCCAAGCGCACAGTAGATGCTACGCCCGCCCAACCGTCTGGAACCGGCGCGACTGGCCAAGCTTCCGCGGGTGGTGATGAGCTCAAACTTCTGGTTGCCGATGATGCCGGCAGTCGCAGTGAGGCCGATGGCGGCTCTGCTGGTGGTGACGGCAAGCTTCCCGGTGGTGTCGATGCCGGTACCGCAGTTGCTATGGAAGAGCTCGAAAGCGCCCGGCGTGAGAACGAAGAGCTCAACACACGGGTTGACGATCTTCAGGATCAAGTACAAACACTGCAACGTTTGCTGGAGCTCAAAAACAGTCAGTTAGCAGAAATGCAGCAAGGCGCCGGAACGGGCAGTGTAGCGACTGATCAAGCAGCGCCCGGTTCTGATCTTGCTGATGCCACTGCAAATACAGGTGAAAGCACAACAGATTCCGAACTCGCGGAAGCCGCTCCTGATACTGCGGATCCTATGGCAGAGACGGAACCTAAAGAGACTGGTGACTTCTCTGTTGAAGATGGAGCCGAGGAAACAGTAGAGGCGCCCGCCGAGTCTGGCACTGAAGAGGTCCCATCTGACGAATCTGATGTCGCTGGTATGGAAGCTATCTCTGATGCAGAGATTGCCGGTGAAGAAGCTGAAGTTGCAGAAACGGTTCCCGGCGCTCAGCTTGCTGACGACATGACCGATGCCGAGCAGGATATGGACTCTGCAGGAAGCGACGCTGCCCCGATGGCAGCCGCACAGCCAGAGCAGCCCGAAAAATCAGAGGCACCTGAAGCCAAGCCTAAGCCTGAGCCAGTTGCTGATAAGGGCTTCCCGGGGAACGTGATTGACGCGATTGCCAATAACACCCTGTACCAGATCGCTCTTGGGGGTGGTTTGGTTATTTTGTTGTTGGTTCTTTTGCTCCTCGCTCGCCGCAATGCGAACCGCGAGAAAGAGTTTTATGAGCAGCTCAATAGTGAGCCTGGCGGGTCTGACGATACCTTCGATCTGAGTCTGGATGACGATGAGCCAGCGCAGAGCGATGGTAATAGCGACGCTCTGGAAGAAGCTGATACATACATAGCCTACGGTCGTTATGATCAGGCGACGCAGGTTCTGGAAGCAGCTATCTCCCGTGAGCCAAGCCGCACAGATCTGCGCCTGAAACTTCTAGCTGTCTACGCTGACAACCAAGAACGCGACTCCTTCGAGAAGCAGTTCGGCGAAATCGAGACACTGGGCGATGACGAAGCGCTTGCGCAGGCGAACGAGCTTCGAACCCGCCTAGAGGAAGCTGAATCAATGCCAAGCATTGATGACTTAGAGTCTCAGCTTCGTTCCGGTTCGTCCTTATCTGACGAACTCGTGGCGGATCAATATGACGCTGGCCGCGAAGAGCAGGTTGAGAACGAGTTCGGTGATTTTGACTCCGATTTGTCCGACTTTGATTCCGATACCGTTGAAGGTGCAGAAAGCGCTGCTGACGCCAAGGCCGACGACGAAACGGGCGAGGGAGAAAAGAACGAGTCAGACGATCTGATTGAATACGATCTGTCAGGGCTAGAGCTTCCGAAAACTAAAGACGAAGCGGCAGACCCGCTGGAATCCGATGTTACAGGCTCGGAGCAAACTCCGGAATCTGACCTTTTGGACGAGGAGAGCGACTTTTCTTCTCTCGAGATAGACCTTGATGACCCGGAAGACTCTCTTGAGGAATCTCTCGAAGGATCTGATCTGGACGAATCGTCAGAGAAATCGCTGGAAGAATCCCTCGGAGAGCTCGATGAGCTATCAGGTTTCGAACTAAACGATGAGTTTGAATCCGAGACGTCACTCGATGAGCTAGAGAATGAATTAGAAAGTGACGTTGAGAGCAAGCTAGAGAGTGATCCGGAAGCTGAGGATGCACTTAGCTCAGACCTTGACGCGCTGGATGAGTCTTTCTTGGATGAACTCGATGCGGAGCTGGATAAGGTTGCTGGCGAAGAGGAAGAGCTTGGCGGGTCGGAGATGGAAGAGTCCACTTTGGATGATCTTGAATTGGATGTCTCCGATGAAGATCTTGCTCTGATGGAAGAGTTCTCGGATTCGGCAGACTCAGCCAATGCTGGCCTAGAAGATAAAGAACCATCTCTGGATGATCTGGATGACGAGCTGGAACTTGGCGATGCGCTCTCGGAGGACGCTGACGGTTCTTTGTCTGACGTTGACGAGTCTGTACCGGACGTAGATGGTTCTCTTGCCGACGCTGATGGCTCTCTTGCTGACTCTGACGACGCTCTCCCGGATGAAGATTTGCCCGTAGCGTCTGATGAAGTGAAGGACGAGGCGTCAAAATCACCGCTTGCGGATATCGATGAAGATGATATCGGTGACGATGATGACTTCGATTTCCTCGCCGGCACTGATGAGGCCGCAACTAAGCTTGACTTGGCGCGAGCCTACATTGAGATGGGCGACAGTGACGGAGCCCGTGACATTCTGGAAGAAGTGGCCCTTGAGGGTGATGACGGACAGAAAGCCGAAGCTCAGGATCTGCTTAAAAAGCTGTCCTAATTCGTTATAATCAACCAATTAAGGCAGCAAGCGCTGACTGACGCCGAGAGTTTCCCGGTAGCAGTCGGCGCTTTGTTTTTACAGCAACATACTTTCCGGATTTACATTTGTTTCTCTATCCTCAGGAACTCACAACGGATAATGCCATCGGCGCCGGGCGTGTTGCGTTAGCTTTCGAATACGATGGCCGGGGTTTCCATGGCTGGCAGCTGCAGAAATCCGGCGTTCGTTCGGTAGAAGCAGAGCTTACAAAAGCTGTTGAGAAAGTGGCCAATCATGACGTTAACCTTGTGTGTGCAGGCAGAACGGATACCGGTGTGCACGCGAGTTACCAAATCGCGCATTTTGAAACTTCAGCCGTTCGACCGCTCCGTTCATGGGTTATGGGCATCAACACCGCTTTGCCATTTGATATCGCTGTGCATTGGGCTGGGAATGCCCGCGAGGATTTCCATGCGCGCTTTTCTGCTGTGTACCGACGCTACCGCTACGTTATCTATAACAGCCCTGTGCGCCCCGGCATCCAGAGAGGTCAGGTAAGCTGGACGTTTCGCGAGCTGGATGCCGAGCTAATGCATGACGCCGCCCAAGCATTGGTCGGGGAGCATGATTTTTCATCGTTCCGTGCTGCGGGCTGTCAATCCCGAACGCCGATACGCTTTCTTGAGCAAATAAAGGTAACCCGGAAAGCGAACTTCGTCGTAATTGATGTGCAGGCCAATGCGTTTCTGCATCACATGGTTCGGAATATCGCTGGGGCTCTTATGGCTGTAGGTGCTGGACATCAGTCGTCATGCTGGATTCATGACATACTGCTTGCAAAGGATCGCAGGCTGGCTGGCGTAACCGCACCGCCCCACGGCTTGTATCTGGTGGATGTTGGTTACCCTGATGGTTTCGGCATTCCTGCCGCCGAATGCGGCCCCGGTTTCCTGAGGCCCTGGTTCAGCCCGCCTGAAAACAGTCCGGTTCGCCCGACTCACATTCACCCGAAACAGAAGCCGGTAGACGTATCATGAAAACACGAGTCAAAATTTGTGGTTTGACCCGTGTTGAGGATATCAAAGCGGCGGTGGCGAGCGGAGCGGATGCGATAGGCCTGGTGTTTTATGAGCCCAGCCCCCGCGCCGTGACCATAGAGCAAGCAGAGATACTTGCCCGGCATATTCCTGCGTTTGTGTCCCTTGTTGGCCTGTTTGTTAATCCTCTGGAAGCGCAGGTGCGAGATGTTCTGAAGCGCATACCATTGGATTTGCTGCAGTTCCACGGGGATGAGTCATCAGGCTTTTGCGGGCAGTTCGAACGGCGCTGGATCAAAGCAGTGAGAGTTCAACGAGCCGGGCAAATTGAAAAGGCTTTCAATGATTATCAACTTGCCTCCGGGCTCTTGGTCGATGCTTGGGATCCAGTGCGATTTGGTGGCACCGGGCAGTCGTTCAACTGGGATTTGATTCCGCCTGAGCGCACCTTGCCGCTCATATTGGCTGGTGGGTTGTCATCTGATAACGTATTCGGCGCCGTAAAAAAGGTAAGGCCTTGGGCTGTTGATGTCAGTGGTGGTGTTGAAAAGAGCAAAGGTATCAAAGACATCGAGAAAATGTCTGAATTTATTAAAGAAGCTCACCGAGTTTGAGACAAGAACTCATCGTGGCTAACAGAGAGGCTCACCGTTTCTAACAGAGAGACTCACCGTGTCTAACAGAGAGGTTCACCGTGTCTGTAAAACTGACTGAAGAAATGTTGACAGCACTGCCGGATGCGCGAGGGCATTTTGGTGCTTTTGGCGGACGATTCGTTTCCGAAACGCTCATGGATTCCCTAATGACTCTTGAGCGGGAATATTTGCGGCTCAAGAAGGATCCCGAATTTCAAGCAACGTTTGACAAAGACCTCGCAGATTATGTTGGCCGACCAAGCCCTTTGTACTTTGCCGAGCGACTGACCCGCGAAACCGGCGGCGCGCAGATTTGGTTGAAGCGGGAAGATCTAAACCACACGGGTGCGCACAAGGTAAACAACACCATTGGTCAAGCTTTGCTCGCCAGCTTTTTAGGCAAAAAGCGGATCATTGCGGAAACAGGTGCCGGGCAGCATGGCGTTGCGACAGCGACAGTGTGCGCTCGTTTGGGTCTGGAATGCCACGTTTTTATGGGTGCTGAGGACGTTCAAAGGCAATCGTTGAACGTGTACCGCATGAAGCTGCTTGGTGCAAAAGTTCACGCTGTCGAGAGCGGTAGCCGCACACTCAAAGACGCAATGAACGACGCCATGCGTGACTGGGTTACCAACGTTGATGATACGTTTTACATTATTGGTACCGTCGCCGGTCCACACCCTTATCCCTTGCTGGTGCGCGATTTCCAATCGGTTATCGGGCGTGAAACCCGTAGCCAGTCGCTGGAAAAGACCGGAAAGCTGCCGGATGCGTTGGTTGCCTGTGTGGGTGGTGGCTCTAATGCGATCGGTATGTTTTACCCGTTCCTTACCGACGAGTCTGTGCAACTCTATGGCGTAGAAGCCGGTGGGCTTGGTATTGAAACCGGGCAGCATGCAGCGCCTTTGTGTGCCGGGCGGCCAGGCGTTCTCCATGGCAATCGCACTTACCTTATGGAAGATGAGAATGGCCAGATCGCGGGCACGCACTCCGTCAGCGCCGGTTTGGATTATCCGGGGGTAGGGCCGGAACATAGCTGGTTGAAAGATATTGGCCGGGCCAACTACGTGTCGGTCACCGACGACGAAGCCCTGCAAGCGTTCCGCATGTTGACTCTGGTTGAAGGCATCATGCCTGCGCTGGAAACGGCTCATGCGGTTGCTTACGCTGTTAAACTTGCGGCCACGATGGATAAAGACCAGATGGTCGTCATTAATATATCCGGTCGCGGCGATAAAGATATCCATACCATTGCGCAGTTGGATGGTATCGAACTGTAATTAATGGTCTGATTAACCGACAGGAGCAGGCATGAGCCGAATCGAAGGGGTTCTCCAGACCCTCAAAGGACAGGGCCGCAAGGCACTTATTCCCTTTATTACCGCCGGTGATCCACATCCCGACGAGACTGTGGGTCTGATGCATACCATGGTGGATGCCGGTGTTGATATTATTGAACTGGGTGTGCCGTTCTCGGACCCAATGGCCGATGGACCGGTGATTCAACTGGCCTGTGAGCGTGCACTCAAGCATGGCACGTCTTTACGCCGTGTTCTGGCGATGGTGAGCGAGTTTAGAAAAACCAATAACACCACTCCGGTGGTATTGATGGGCTACCTTAACCCTATCGAAGCCATGGGTTATGAAGCGTTTGCAGATGCGGCAGTAGAGGCAGGTGTTGACGGGATTCTCACGGTGGATTTACCACCAGAAGAGGCTGAGCAGATTGCTCCGTTATTTGCGCAGCGGGGTTTGGATCCGATTTTCTTGCTGGCCCCAACCACAACCGATGACAGAATTCGGGCAATTGCCGACCACTCTTCCGGATATGTGTACTATGTTTCATTTAATGGCGTAACCGGTGCTGCCAAAATAAACGTGGATGAAGTTGCCGCCAAGGTAGCCCACATCCACAAATTGACAGCTCTGCCCGTTGGCGTTGGTTTTGGTATTCGCGATGCAGATACAGCGGCAGCCGTAGGGCGGGTATCCGATGGTGTAATTGTTGGCAGTGTTCTGGTGGATACAATAGCCAGAAATCAGACCGATATCGAAGCGCTTAAAAGGGCGCTGACGGATCTGCTCAACCCTATGCGTGAAGCGCTGGACAGTCTGGCTTCCTGAACCGAAAGGTGAAGGGTGAGGGCAGACCGGAATCAAAGGACAGGATGAAACCATGAGTAACTGGCTGGACAAGATAATGCCGGGCAAAATTCGCTCGGAATCCAATCGCAGAACAGGTGTGCCTGAAGGGCTTTGGAAAAAATGTCCCAAATGTGGAGCGTTTCTCTACAAGCCGGAGCTGGAGAAAAATCTGGATGTTTGCCCCAAGTGTAATCATCACCTGAGAGTGGCTGCCCGCCGCCGCCTAGACATTTTCCTTGATGAAGATGGCCGGGAAGAAATTGGAGAAAATCTCGAACCCTGGGATAGACTCAAATTCAAGGATTCCAAGCGCTATAAAGATCGCCTGGTGCAAGCCCAGAAGGCGACAGGCGAGAAAGACGCGCTGGTTGCCATGAAAGGTAAAACGTTGGGCGTTCCCTTGGTGGCTTGTTCTTTTGAGTTTGGCTTTATGGGCGGCTCCATGGGACAGGTTGTAGGTGAGAAGTTTGTGCAAGCCGCTAATGTTGCGCTTGAAGAACGTATACCGCTGGTCTGTTTTTCTGCTAGTGGTGGCGCCCGGATGCAAGAAGCCATTCTCTCTTTGATGCAGATGTCCAAAACCGCAGCCGTGCTGGAGCGCATGAAGCAAGAAGGCTTGCCGTATATCTCGGTAATGACCGATCCGGTGTTTGGTGGCGTGTCCGCAAGTTTGGCCATGCTGGGCGATCTCAATATTGCGGAACCCAACGCATTGATTGGCTTTGCAGGCCCGAGGGTGATCGAGCAAACGGTTCGTGAGAAATTACCCGAGGGCTTTCAGCGCAGCGAGTTCCTGCTGGAGCACGGCGCTATCGACATGATTCTGCATCGCCACCAGATGCGTGAGCGCATTGCACACGTGTTGGCGAAGTTCACCGGGCAAGAGCGGCCGGGAACAGACGAGCCCATTGAATTTGAGATAACGGAAAAGCCCGACGTTGATGTCCCAGCCGAGTAATCCGAAACCACAGCCCCCGAAAGCACCGGGGGCTGGTGCTAATCTGAACGAGTGGCTGTTCTGGCTAGAATCGATCCACCCTACCGAAATTGACCTCGGGCTTGACCGAGTGCTTCTGGTGCTGCGCAAGCTGTTCCGGCGTAAGCCTAATGCGCGGGTGATTACTGTTGCAGGAACCAACGGGAAGGGCAGCACAGTAGCTACGCTTGAAGCGCTTTTGCAAGCTTCAGGGCGAAGCACCGGCGCCTACACGTCACCGCACCTCCAGAATTACAACGAACGCATCCGTATTGGTGGCAAGGATGTTGACGACGCGACTCTCATTTCTGCGTTTGAAAAGGTTGAATCTGTCCGTGGTTCCGTAACACTGACCTACTTTGAATTTGGCACCTTGGCAGCGTTTGTTGTTCTTGCAGAAGCAGGTGTTCAAGACTGGATTCTTGAGGTGGGTCTTGGCGGGCGACTTGATGCCGTAAACGTCGTTGATGCGGATCTTGCGATTATTACCTCTGTGGATATCGATCATGTGGCTTTTCTCGGCGATAACCGTGAGGTTATCGGCTTTGAAAAAGCCGGCATCCTTCGTCCCGGCATACCGGCTATTGTTGCCGACATGGACCCGCCTCGTTCCGTTATTCAGCAGGCAACCGCCCAGAAGGTGGTGCTTCAAAGAGTCGGCAAGGACTACACCATAGAGGAAACGACCTCTGACGCAGGTGGGTTATCTGTCACCCTGCATACTCAGGGACAGACTATTAGTATGCCCAGAGGACCTTTACCGATTCAAAGTGTGGCAGCGGCAGTTATGGCTATGCGTACCCTTGCGCCCGACATGCCAATATCTGCAATCGAAACCGCTCTGAACAATGTTAGTGTGCCGGGGCGTTTCGAGCACCTTCGGCACGAACCTGATGTGTATGTTGATGTAGGGCATAACCCCCATGCCGCCCGTTGGCTTTCAGCGCAGCTGCAGGTTCTTAAGCGCGGGAGCCGAAAGGTTCACGCTGTGTACGCGGCGCTCGCCGATAAGGACGTGGTGGGCGTGGCTCGCGCTATGGCACCGGTTGTAGATTGCTGGCATCTTGCCGGGCTTGATGTGCCCCGTGGGCTAAGTTCGGAAGCCTTGGCCGAAAAACTAGATTCCTGTCCATTGAATAAGGTGTTCACCCACAGTTCTGTGACAGCTGCGATTACTGCCGCACAGGGCCAAGCGGCTTCGAACGACATCATTATTGTTTTTGGCTCTTTTTTTACCGTTGCCGAGACGCGCTCGTTACTTGTATAAGCGAGGTTACCCCGTCTTAAACTTTGTCCATAGCAAGGTGCAGAGCTTTGAGTTATGGCAAGCAGGCAGTTAGTATGATTCACGAAAAAATGAGCGAGGAGCCAAGACACGTGGATGGACTGAAGCAAAGAATCATTGGGGCGCTGGTTCTTATTTCGCTGGCTGTTATCTTTGTTCCTATGGTTTTCGACGAGCCCCACTCTGAGCGCACATCCACCTCCATCAAAATTCCCGAAGAGCCTCCTTTCCCGGAAGTGGAAGCGCCGGAATCCGATCTGGTAACTCCGCCTACGTATCAGCAGAACGCTTCGCCATCTGAAGATCAAGACAGTCAGGGTTTTCGGATTCTAGAAGGTGATGCGCCAGTTACAGAGTCTGTGGCAGGCAATAACAGCAAAGCCGAAAAGGCGGTGGAAAAACAAGCACCGGCTGAAAATGGCCCGCAAGAAACTGCGGTGTCGGTCGCTAAGGACACTCAGTCACCCGCGCCGGAGCCGAAAAAGCCCGAAGTGGTAGCTGAGCAGGATCGAGCGGAATTTACGCGGTCGCTGGAGGGCGCGTGGGTGGTGCAGTTAGGTAGCTTTGGCAATGGCGACAATGCCCGGCGTCTTCGTGATAAGGTTCGTGACAAGGGGTATAGCTCCCACCTTCAGGAAGTTGTTCGGGGTGATGTGACGCTTACACGGGTGTTCAGTGGGCCTTTCGCTGAAAAATCGAAAGCAGAAGCCGCTAAGCTTGCTTTGGATGAGGCGTTCAGCCTTAATAGTTTGGTTACTTCCGGCGATAAATAACGCTTTTGTTCTGCTTTATATCATTCAGGCGGTTTGGCGAACCGGGGTTTCCTGATAGAATTCGCGCTTCCTTTTCTTCACCGGGACTTCCATGGAAGCGCTGATCTGGATTGACTGGGTCATCATTGCCCTCATTACAGTTTCCACTCTCATCAGTCTGAAGCGAGGCTTTGTTAAAGAAGCCTTGTCTCTGGTGACCTGGGTGGGCGCCTTCATACTTGCCCGTACTTTTCACCCTCAAATGCAAGCATTGCTCGAGAACACGGTAGAAACGCCGTTAGTGCGACTGATCGCAGCCTTCGCCATTCTCTTTTTCGGAACCCTCATTGTTGGCGCTATTATCAACAATATGATCGGCCACCTTGTCCGTGCTACGGGGCTATCGGCCACTGATCGGGTTTTAGGTATGGGCTTTGGCCTGTTGCGTGGGCTTGTTGTGGTCATTGTCGCGATTGCATTTGTCCGTTACACCCCACTGGCTCAGGATACCTGGTGGAGGACGTCCGTCATGATTGATCGTCTGGCGGTAGTTGAAGATTGGTCCCGGCGAACATTCGGTGACGAATTTGCCCGTTTTCTCGAACCGGAACCCCAAACGGCCGTGGAACCCACGTCCGCATCCCGCTAACATTCAGAATTAACACCCGGAGATTACTCTATCCATGTGTGGCATTGTCGGCATCGTCAGTACTTCCAACGTCAATCAGTCGCTCTATGATGCGCTGACTGTACTTCAACACCGGGGCCAGGATGCGGCGGGCATAGTTACGTTTCAGGATGATCGCTTCTACCTGCGCAAAGATAACGGATTAGTAAGGGACGTATTCCATACCCGCCACATGCACCGGTTGGTAGGCAACGTTGGTATCGGCCACGTGCGCTATCCCACTGCAGGTAGCGCCAGTTCTGCCGAATCTCAACCTTTTTATGTAAATAGTCCTTACGGAATTACTCTGGCCCATAACGGCAATCTTACTAACGCCGACGAGTTGAGCCAGGATCTGTTTCGAACCGACCTGCGCCATATCAACACCAATTCAGACTCGGAAGTGCTGTTGAACGTTTTTGCCCACGAGCTGCAAAAACTGGGCAAGCTCGATCCGACAAAAGAGGAAATATTCTCAGCTGTGCGTGCCGTGCATCAACGTTGTCGTGGAGCCTATGCGGTTATTGCCATGATTACGGGTTACGGCATTGTGGGTTTCCGTGATCCTAACGGCATTCGCCCCGCGTGTTATGGCGAGCGAACTTCTGAAAGCGGTCGCAAGGAATATATGATCGCATCTGAGAGTGTTGCACTTAGTGCTGCAGGGTACACTCTGGTAAGGGATATAGCGCCGGGTGAGGCGGTCTACATCGAGACTGACGGCACGCTCTATACACAGCAATGTGCTCAGCAGCCTAAGCTTTATCCCTGTATTTTCGAACACGTTTATTTTGCGCGTCCTGACTCCATAATCGATGGCGTTTCGGTATACAAAGCACGGCTGCGCATGGGTGAAACTCTGGCGGATAAGGTGTTAAGGGAACGCCCAAATCACGATATCGACGTGGTTATGCCAATCCCTGACACCAGTCGTACATCAGCCATGCAGATGGCCTACCGATTGGGTGTGAAGTTCCGCGAAGGCTTTATCAAGAATCGCTATATCGGTCGCACGTTTATCATGCCCGGACAAACCATGCGCAAAAAGTCTGTGCGCCAGAAACTGAACCCCATTGATCTGGAGTTCAAAGGTAAAAACGTGATGTTGGTGGATGACTCCATTGTTAGAGGCACCACCTGCAAAGAAATCGTTCAGATGGCTAGAGATGCGGGCGCTAGAAACGTGTACTTTGCATCGGCAGCGCCCCCGGTTCGTTACCCCAACGTGTACGGTATCGACATGCCGTCTGCCAGTGAACTGATCGCGCATGACCGGACAGTTGACGAAATTGGCGAGCTTATAGGAACCGATTGGCTGCTGTATCAGGATCTTGAAGATCTGGTGACCTGTGTAAGCGACGTGAATGACAACATCGATGGTTGGGAATGTTCGGTGTTTACCGGCGAGTACATAACCGGAGATATTGACGCGGCATACCTCAATCGCCTAGATGAAGCCCGAAATGACTTAAAACGTTCTGGAGGCGTTGAAGCTGTCTCTGGCGATAACGGCATTATTGACCTACACAACGACGAAGACTAATTACCGAGCCTTACCAGGAGACGCTCATGACTTTTCATCGCGAAGAAACTGTCCAGATTCCCGAATCGGATCTTGAGGGTATGTCTCTGGATACCTTGGCGGTGAGGGCAGGGCAGCTGCGTACCGCCCAACTTGAGCACAGCGATGCTATTTTTCCCACATCGAGCTTTGTATACGGCAGCGCGGCTCAAGCGGCGGCTCGCTTTGGTGGCGACGAGCCGGGCAACATCTATTCTCGGTTTACCAACCCTACGGTTCAAGCGTTCGAAGGCCGTATAGCTGCGATGGAGGGCGGCGATCGAGCGGTTGCAACATCTTCAGGTATGGCTGCCATTCTCAGCACTTGTATGGCACTGCTGAAAAGTGGTGATCATGTGATTTGCTCACGGGGTGTATTCGGAACCACCAATGTACTGTTCCAGAAATACATGGCTAAGTTTGGTGTTGAAACCACATTTGTGAGCCTGACGGATACGCAAGATTGGGATGCGGCAGTGCGTTCAAACACTCGTATGCTGTTTATCGAAACCCCGTCTAATCCACTTTGCGAAGTGGCCGATATAGCGGTGTTGGCAAAGCTTGCCCATGATAATAACGCATTGTTTGTCGTCGATAACTGCTTCCTGACGCCGGTCTTGCAGCGGCCTTTAGAGCACGGTGCGGATATTGTTATCCACTCGGCGACAAAGTATTTGGATGGCCAGGGCCGTTGCGTAGGTGGTGTGGTGGTCGGCCCTGCGAAGCTCATGGACGAAGTGTATGGCTTCTTAAGGTCTGCAGGTCCCACGATGAGCCCGTTCAATGCCTGGGTATTCCACAAAGGCTTGGAAACCTTACCAATCCGTATGCGAGCCCACTGTGACAATGCGTTAGAGTTGGCTGAGTGGCTAGAGCAACAACCGGAAGTAGAGCACGTTTACTACGCCGGACTCGAAAGTCATCCGCAGCACGCCCTTGCAAAAAAACAGCAGAAAGGGTTTGGTGGGGTACTGTCATTTTGTTTGAAGGGCGGTCGGGAAGAAGCCTGGGCGTTTATTGATGCCACCCGGATGATTTCAATTACCGCGAACTTGGGCGACGTTAAGACCACGATTACACACCCGGCGACCACTACCCACGGGCGCTTGTCTCCGGAAGACAAAGCGAGAGCTGGAATAACCGAAAACCTCTTACGGGTTTCGGTGGGAATTGAAGCAGTCGAAGATCTGAAAACAGATTTGTACCGAGGTTTTCAGGCTCTTCAGAACGCAAGCAACACTTAACGTTTGAGCATTCATGGCCGAATCTGCAAAAGCGAAGCAATCACCACAACAACTTACAGATAAGCAACTGCGTTTTCGCCGCCTTGCCGCACAAGGTGCCCGTGAAGGTGCGGTCATTGGGCTCATAGCCCTTTGCATTTATCTGGCTATGGCACTGGTTACCTTCAATCCTGCAGATCCGGGTTGGGCCAGCATTGGCCACGAGACGAGTGTGCTTAACGCGGCAGGACGATCCGGTGCTTGGCTCGCAAGCCTGTTAATGGATTTTTTCGGCCATGTTGCCTATTTGTTTCCGATGATGGTGGCAGGCTATGCCGTCATGCTGATTCGCCTTCGGAATGAGTCTCTGGATCTGCATTGGCCGCTGTTTCTGATGCGCTTTGGCGGTTTTTTGCTAATCCTACTCTCCGCTACAAGCTTGCTTTCGCTTTATTCTGTTTTTGGCTTGGGTGCTTCCTCGGGCGGGGTGCTTGGTACTGCCGTTTCGGACGCTATGGTTCGGTTTTTTAACCTGCCTGCGACTACGTTACTGCTTATTGCCATCTTTCTGTTTGCACTCACTGTAACGGTCGGGCTCTCATGGTTCTGGCTTATGGACCAACTCGGCGGGCTAACATTGCGGTTTGGGCAATATCTTAAAAACCTAGTGCGATCTGATAAAGCAAAGCCTGCGCCCGAGAAGGTCCCGGAACCGTCGCAGAGCCCACCGGCTCAAAAAGCAAAACCTGCCCCGCCCTTAGCTTCATCGAGTACGGATAACAGCACGGGCAAGCCAAAAAGACGCTGGTGGCATAGTCTCCCGGGGTTCGGGTCAGGTAACAAGGCGAAAGCCAAGCCTGCAAAACCTGCGGATGAGCGTTTAGAACCAGCGCTTGAAGGTTTCTCTGCGGGAGATGAACCAGAACCGGCACGGCTCGAAAGCTTCAGTTCTCGGGATGAGGCGCCCGTGAAAGCCCGTGATCAGAAGCCGTTAGCCGATAAGGGTACAACCTCGGAAGCCTCGGCCGGTCGTTCGCTGAAAATATCGCCTTTCAAGAAAGACGAACAGCCGGGGCAAGTAAAGACCGGGAAAAATGCTCAACCGTCTCTTCTTGAGGACATAGAAAGCCCCATTCCTCCTATCTCGCTGCTCGATCCGCCTGAAGAGCACAAAGAGAGTGGGTACTCCAAAGAAGCTTTGGAGCATATGTCGCGCCTGCTTGAGGAAAAGCTGGGTGATTTCGGCGTTTCCGCGGAGGTGGTGGAAGTAAACCCCGGCCCGGTTATCACGCGCTTTGAAATCAAGCCTGCCGCGGGCGTTAAAGTTAGTAAAATTTCCAACCTTGCCAAAGATTTGGCCCGCTCTCTTGCGGTTTTGAGTGTGAGAGTTGTAGAGGTTATTCCGGGCAAGTCGGTGGTAGGTATCGAGATTCCCAATGAAAAGCGGGAAATAGTTCGTCTCAGCGAAGTGCTCAGCGCAAGAGTGTTCAGTGAATCCAGTTCGGCGTTAACCATGGCGTTGGGTAACGACATCGGCGGCAACCCCATGGTTGCGAATCTGGCAAAAATGCCGCACCTGTTGGTTGCCGGTACCACTGGTTCCGGTAAGTCGGTCGGGGTTAACGCCATGCTGTTGAGCATGTTGTTGAAGGCCGGGCCTGAAGATGTTCGTTTTATTATGGTGGACCCGAAGATGCTGGAACTCAGCATCTACGACGGCATTCCTCATCTGCTGGCTCCGGTGGTTACCGATATGAAAGAGGCCGCAAATGCACTGCGTTGGTGTGTGGCCGAAATGGAACGCAGGTACCGACTGTTGGCAAGCTTGGGCGTGCGTAACCTTGCGGGCTATAACCGCAAGATAAAAGACGCGGCAGAAGCGGGCGAACCGCTGCTTGATCCCCTCTGGAAGCCCGACGAATTTTTGGCTAATGACGAACAAGAACGCCCCGAACTTGAGCATTTGCCTTTCATCGTTGTAGTGATTGACGAATTTGCCGACATGATGATGATTGTGGGCAAAAAAGTTGAAGAGTTGATTGCCCGAATCGCCCAGAAGGCGAGGGCGGCAGGCATTCATTTAATATTGGCAACCCAAAGACCTTCGGTGGATGTGATTACCGGCTTGATCAAGGCCAACATTCCGACCCGTATGTCATTTCAAGTGTCTTCCAAGATTGACTCACGCACCGTGCTTGACCAAGGCGGGGCAGAACAACTTCTAGGGCATGGCGACATGCTTTACCTGCCTCCCGGCTCTGGGCTTCCTGTGCGTGTTCACGGCGCCTTTGTGGACGATGATGAAGTCCACCGGGTGGTGAGTGCCTGGAAAGCCCGGGGTGAGCCTGTGTATGTGGATGATGTTCTTAACGGCGCTGAAGGCGAACATCTGCCTGGGGTTCCTACCTTATCTGAGGGCGGGGACAGTGAAGGTGATGCACTTTTCGATGAAGCCGTTGCGTTCGTAACGGAAGGGCGCCGGGTTTCCATTTCCTCCGTACAGAGAAAATTCAAGATAGGTTATAACCGGGCGGCCAATCTGGTCGAAGCTATGGAAGCATCCGGGGTAGTCAGTTCAGCGGGCCACAACGGCGCCCGTGAAGTACTGGCACCACCCCCACCGAGAGATTAGGAGTCGTAGTTTTATGCAACAGTATTTATTAAAGCACCTATCCACTCTAGTGACGGCATTGGCCTTTGCACTGGTGTTCAGCAGTTCAGCTGCGGCAGCCGGACAAAACGGTGCGACGGCGGAATTGGCGTCTTTGCTGGGTAGTTACGAAACCTACCAAGCGGACTTTATTCAAATAGTGGTTAACGAGAACGGAAGTAAAGTTCAGGAAACCCGTGGTTCCTTAAAAGCCAAAAGGCCGGGTTTGTTTTACTGGGAAACCAGTGCTCCGCTATCACAGTTTATCGTCAGTGACGGTAACAGTGTTGAGGTCTATGACCCTGATCTGGAACAGGTAACCGTTCACAATCTCAACGACCGGGTTCAAACTACGCCAGCATTGCTACTGAGTGGCGAGGTCGACAATCTGGAAGATACCTACAGGGTGTCCGGTCGCGAAGTCAGTGATGACATTCGGGAGTTTACACTTGAACCGAAAAGCGAAGATTCGTTGTTTGTGTCTTTGCGCCTGACATTCTTCAAGAACGAGTTACAAGAAATGCGCATGCAGGATTCTTTGTCCCAGCTGAGTGTGCTGAGCTTTGATCATATTCGGCTTAACGAAGCGGTGGAAAAAAGTGCCTTTACTCTTGAGTACCCGGAGGGCGTTGACGTAATTCGGGACGAAAGCTGAAATGCAAAGCAGCCTGTTCACAGAGCAGGTCGGGTTCCGGCCTCTGGCGGCGCGGATGCGCCCCGAAAGTCTTGAATACTACGTTGGGCAGGCTCACCTTGTGGGCCCGGGAAAACCTCTTCGCAGGGCAGTGGAGCAGGGTCAGCTCCATTCGATGATTCTGTGGGGGCCGCCGGGAGTTGGCAAAACCACCTTTGCACGGCTCCTTGCCAGCGTTGGCAATCTCAGTTTTGAAACAGTTTCTGCAGTGCTTAGCGGCGTTAAGGACATTCGCGCCATCGTAGAGCGTGCCCGTAATCGCAAGCAATCGCAGGGGCAGGACACGCTGCTATTCGTGGATGAAGTTCACCGCTTTAACAAAGGCCAGCAAGACGCTTTTTTGCCGCACATAGAAGACGGCACGTTTATTTTTGTTGGTGCCACCACGGAAAACCCCTCGTTTGAGCTCAACAGCGCTCTGCTGTCCCGTACCCGTGTCTACGTGCTCAAAAATCTGGAAGAAGCGGATGTTCTGCGTTTGCTCAGCCGCGCGCTCAGTTCAGAGGAGGGCTTTGGCGGCCAGCTTGCTGTCGCTGATGACGTGCTGAAGGTTATGGCAGCTGCATCTGGCGGCGATGCTCGCAGGGCATTGAATATTTTAGAGATATCGGCTGATTTGGCCGAGCCGGATAGCCATGGAGTGAACCGGGTAAATGCAGAGCACCTTGAGCAGGTAATGCAAACCAGTTTACGGCGGTTTGATAAAGGTGGGGATGTTTTTTACGACCAGATATCAGCACTGCACAAGTCGGTTAGGGGCTCAGATCCGGACGGCTCGCTATATTGGTTGTGCCGGATGCTCGATGGGGGCTGCGATCCACTCTACGTGGCCCGCCGTTTGGTGCGTATTGCAAGCGAAGATATAGGTAACGCAGACCCGAGAGCACTGCAGCTAAGCATGGAGGCCTGGGATGTTCAGGAGCGCTTGGGCAGCCCGGAAGGTGAGTTGGCACTCGCGCAAGCGGTGACGTATCTGGCGTTATCACCGAAAAGTGATGCGGTTTATAAGGCCTACAATGAATGTATGGCCGATATACGCAAGGATCCGGATTACGAGGTGCCTGTGCATTTGCGCAACGCGCCCACCAAACTGCTGAAAAGCATGGGTCATGGCGACTCTTACCGCTACGCCCATCATGAACCGGATGCTTTTGCTGCAGGGGAGTCCTATTTGCCAGAGGCCATCCACCAGCGCCGTTACTATGAGCCTGTTAACCGTGGTTTGGAAATCAAACTCGCCGAGAAGCGCCAGAGGCTTGACGCCCTCAACGAACAAAGCCCAAGAAAACGCCATACCTGAAACCCGTGTAGGCTTGCGCCAACGCTAGCCACAAGCGCCCGCACAGGTATAATGACTAGTTATTCTAAACACATCGTAAACCGTAAAAACTCAGGATAACCATGCTCGATCCCAAGCTCGTCCGTACCCAGACTGAAGAGATCGCCCGCCGGCTGGCCATCAAAAACTTTGTATTTGATGTTGCCGCTTTCGAAACCCTTGAAGAGCGCCGCCGAGCCCTTCAGGTGAGTACGGAAAACCTGCAGAGCGAGCAGAACAAAAAGTCGAAGCTGATTGGTAAAGCCAAGGCTGCGGGTGAAGACATACAGCCGTTACGGGAAGAAGTAGAAAACTTGAAATCCCGCAAATCGGAGGCTGAAGAACAGTTGCGCGTTCTTCAAGAAGAGCTTAGCGGGTTTCTCGCTGGCATTCCGAACCTGCCGGACGAGAGCGTAACTCCGGGAAAATCCGAAGAAGATAACGTTGAAGTCCGCACCTGGGGCACACCAAAGAACTTTGATTTCGAGCCAAAAGACCATGTTGCTTTGGGTGAGCATCTTGGAGGCTTGGATTTCGAAACAGCCACGCGTCTTGCGCACTCTCGCTTTGCCGTTATGCGTGGACAGTTGGCGCGTCTGCACAGAGCCCTTGCCCAGTTCATGTTGAACCTGCACACAGACGAACACGGCTACTCCGAAACTTATGTACCTTATTTGGTAAATGCCGATGCACTCTACGGCACTGGCCAGTTACCCAAGTTTGAAGAAGATTTGTTCAAGATGCAGGGCGAGCCTTCGCTCTACCTGATTCCGACAGCAGAAGTACCCGTTACCAACATGGTGTCAGACTCGATTCTTGGTGCGGATGAGCTACCCCTAAAAATGGTTTGTCACACGCCTTGTTTCCGTAGCGAAGCGGGTTCCTATGGCCGCGATACCCGTGGAATGATTCGTCAGCACCAGTTCGATAAGGTTGAGCTGGTTCAGGTCGTTCGTCCTGACGAATCCGATGCAGCCTTGGAAGCGCTGACCGGCCATGCGGAAAAGGTGCTGCAGTTGCTTGAGTTGCCTTACCGACTGGTGGCTCTGTGTGGCGGTGATATGGGCTTCTCTGCCGCAAAAACCTACGATATTGAAGTTTGGTTGCCGGGGCAAAACAAGTTTCGCGAGATTTCTTCTTGCTCCAATACGCGCGATTTCCAAGCCCGGCGCATGGGTGCTCGCTGGCGCAATCCTGAAACCGGAAAGCCTGAGCCTGTGCACACGTTGAACGGTTCTGGTCTTGCCGTTGGCCGCGCTCTGATCGCAGTGATGGAAAATTATCAGCAAGCAGATGGCAGTATTCTTATTCCTGATGTTCTTAAGCCTTATATGGGTGGTGCCGAGCGTATTCAATGAGTGATAGATCCCCGAAAGAGGTTGGAGCAGGCGTTGGTGCGAGGCCAGCGCCGGTTCGCTATAGAACAAACCCGATTACCTCTAACCCGAACAGCTCCGCCGGTGAAGTGGCGCTGGTAGGCGCTGGTCCCGGTGACCCTGAGCTTCTGACGCTGAAAGCCTGGCGGCTTATTACATCATCAGAGGTGGTGCTTTACGACCGACTGGTATCACCGGAAATTCTTTCTTTGATTCCGGATACCGCGGAGAAAATCCATGTTGGCAAACAGCGAGCAAACCACGCTTTGCCTCAGGACCAAATCAACCAGAGGTTGGTGGATTTGGCCAAACAGGGCTATCGGGTTGTTCGGCTGAAGGGAGGCGACCCCTTTATTTTTGGTCGGGGTGGCGAGGAAATCGAAACGCTTGCCAGTGCCGGTATCCGATTTCAGGTTGTTCCGGGTATTACAGCGGCTTCTGGGTGTGCAGCCTATGCGGGCATTCCTTTGACCCACCGTGATTATGCTCAGTCGGTGCGGTTTGTGACCGGTCATCTCAAAAACAATACCTGCGATTTACCCTGGAAAGACTTTGTCCAGAACAATCAAACGCTGGTGTTTTATATGGGGCTAGTTGGCCTACCTATTATATGCCAGCAGCTCATAGAGCACGGTATGGCACCGGACATGCCAGTTGCCTTGGTTTCCAAGGGCACGACTAGGGAACAGCAGGTAGTCACTGGTGACTTGAAGACTATTGTGCCACGGGTAAACGAAGAGGGGGTGCAGGCGCCAACTCTGGTGATTGTGGGCCACGTGGTTGGCCTAAGGGACAGACTGGATTGGGTAGGTGGTTTACCAACCCAGCCTGCCTGAGTGTTAGCGCTTAGGAAGTACGTCTTTTAGCTTGTCGCGCATCTCGCGAATCGCTTTTTCCGTGGTATCCCAGTCGATACAGGCGTCGGTTACAGACACGCCGTATTTCAGATCTGCCAAGTTTTCAGGAATAGGCTGGTTACCCCAGTTGATGTTGCTCTCAATCATCAGGCTCTGGATTGACTTGTTGCCTTCGAGGATCTGATGGCTGACGTCCTGCATAACCATCGGCTGGATAGCCGGATCCTTGCTGGAGTTGGCATGACTGCAATCGACCATGATGGATTTGCGCAAGCCAGCCTTCTCTAGTGCTTGCTCGCAGAGGGTTACGCTAACCGAGTCATAGTTCGGTTTACCACCACCGCCACGCAGCACTACATGCCCGTATTGGTTACCTTTGGTGCGGATTATTGCAACTTGGCCCTGCTGGTCGATGCCCAAAAAGCTATGGGGGTAGGCGACAGACTTCATAGCATTCACAGCGACGTCCAAGCTGCCATCTGTACCGTTTTTGAAACCGATCGCCATAGATAGGCCACTGCTCATCTCGCGGTGTGTTTGGGATTCAGTGGTGCGGGCACCAATCGCCGACCAGGCAATCGAGTCTTGAAGATACTGAGGTGAAATCGGGTCCAGAGCTTCGGTTGCAACCGGCAATCCAAGCTCGTTGATGTCAAGTAATAGGCGCCTACCAAGGTGCAGACCACGCTCGATATCAAAGGTGTCATTCAAGTGCGGGTCATTGATAAGACCTTTCCAGCCAACAGTGGTTCGTGGCTTTTCAAAATACACCCGCATAACAATGAGCAGAGTATCGCTAACTTCGTCTGCAAGTTTTTTGAGGCGGTTGGCATAATCCCTTGCTGCGTCAATATCGTGAATGGAGCAGGGGCCCACCACGAGGAACAACCGGTGGTCTTTACCGTCAATAATGTCGTAAATAGCCTGACGGCCGTTTGCAACAGTTTGCGCAGCCTTGCCGGTTAGCGGCATATCCTGTTTGAGTTTTTCAGGGGTAATCAGTGCTTCTTGGCTCGCCACGTTCAGATTTTCAAGTTTATTGCCGGACATTTTTTGCTGTTTCCCCGATTCTTATCGTGCTGCCCGGCTGAACTGTGCAATATTCAAACAGGGCTACAAATTAACGCGAATAGCACCGGACCCGACTCTGGCCAACCCCGGCGAGTTGGTTATACTGCTTTATTTACTGGGCCTTTTCAACGCTTCTTGAGCATGGGGAATGGATGTCACAAAACAGGCCGAAGACTAATCAGGTGGCCTCGCGGAAGGCAGTTGCCAAGAAAATTGATGAAGTTCTCGCAGGCATTCGGGTTCCTGACCTTCCTTATCCCGCCGGTAAACTGTCGCCCGAAACGGCAAGCGACTGGCAACCGCTGCTGTCTTCATGCTGGACAGAGCAGCGGGACGAGCGAGTTACCCATGTACTCCGTTCAGTAGACCTGGATTGGTCGGTACGACAGATAAACGCAGCCTACGTAGCTGACCGCATCATGGATGTCTTCCTAAAAACCAGTGGGCTACATACACAGATCGTGCGCCGTATTGCCCGATTGAGGTTTTATCTTGCCTGGCGAATGAATCTTGATGGGCATCGAGCGTTCAACGACACATTATTGGTATGGCTAGACAGTTTTCAGGAATGGCGTGGTTGGAGTGATTCCGGCGGGCGCTCCTCCAAAGCCCTCTTGGATCAGCTGGATGCCTTGGTTACTGCAGTTTCTACCAGTTTTGAGTCTGGCTCCTCGATCGCGGTGGATACCTTTTGCAGTCAGTGGCAGGAGGATTCATTCAGACGCAGCGCCCAGACCGGCAAGCTGCGCCAACGACTGATGGAAACCGAACAAGGAGCTGCCCGCCAAAGGCGGGCCGATCAAACGTCCAGAGCTCTTATCGGCCGTGCGCTGCAGGGTAGAAAGCTGCCGCAGCCGGTTCTTAGTTTTATTTTCGAGCACTGGCAAGGCCTGCTCAAACAGGCGGTGTGGGATTCCGGGGTTACTGGCGAGGCCTGTCGGCATGGCAGTAAATTACTGGAATGGCTTGTGTGGGTAGGGGACCCGTCACTGTCAGATAAAGACCGGGACCGGCTTTACCATGTTGGGGAACAGCTAGGTGACCGTTTGGTGGATGTTTGGGGGCGGGTATTTGATCGCCCCTTAACGCCAAACTCGCTAGCAGGCATTGGGGCAGTTTTGATGTCCCGGCTGCGGGGTGAAACGCCCGAACTGGTTGATGCGTTACCAGATGATGGCGGCTTCTTATGGAGCCCGGCCTGGCTTAATTTCGTGCCACCACTGCACGAAGAGTTTGAGCCCTTCGAGGGCAGTTGGTTTGTTGAAGGTGAGGGGGCTGAGGAACAACGCCGTTATTTTTGTGCACTACTTGAAGATACTGCGGAAATCCTTTGGACAAACGGTACAGGTGTAAAGTTGGGACTTCAGCCTTGGCAAGCCTTCTGCCAGTCCAAGGAGGAAGGGAGCATCCGTCCACTGCCGGATCCAACCCCTTTTGGTGATGTGCTTGAAGCCACCGTCCAGCTGCTGGCAACCGCCTGTGAAAAGCAGCAAAAACAAAGGGAGCAAGCGGCGGCCGCTGCTAAGGCTCAGGCCGATGCCCTAAGAAAAGAAAGAGAAGCCGCCGAGCTAAAACGGCAGCAGCAGGAAGCCGAGAGACTGGCGGTTTTGGAGCGTGAACGCCAGAAGCTGGAAGACCAGCGCTTAGCAGACGCTCAAGCAGAGCAGGAGCGTGTGCACATTGAAAAAACACAACTGGCGCAGAAGCAGGTAGATGATCTAGGCCTTGGTGCCTGGATTGCTGTGGAATCCGGGCAGCCAGCCGTTGCAGCGACAAGGCTTAAGCTGGCTGTTAGAACCAATGCATCCCGAAAACTGATCTTCGTCGACAAGCTAGGACTCAACCGGCGCGAGTTTATGGACGATGAGCTGGTTCAGGGTATCGTGGAGGAAAGAATTCGTATTTTGGGTGGCGCCTCTGAATTTGATGACACGCTAAGCAGAGTGGTCGGCCGTATTCGTGTCGGGCGTAGCTGATCGCATGGCAAACAAAAAGCCAGGAATAATAATGCAAGACACTGACTATACGTTTGGAACGCCAGACGATCCTGCCAGCGGTCAAGACAAACGCATGCAGTATCGCTTAACTGCTCGGGCCCAGGTAATGCTGGAGTTGGAAGCTGGCTACCCTGCATCAGAAGGCGTTGTTGCTTCACCTCTGCGGAAAATGGTTTGCGGCGTGCGTGACATTTCAGCCAGTGGGCTTTGTTTGCTTACCGAACAGGAGCTGTCAGTGGGTGCCCTGTATCCGATATCCGTTAAATTGGTAAATCATGTGGAACCCTTTGTTCTCATGGTGGAAGTCAGCTGGTGTCGACCGGCTGAGGATGGTTTTCGCGTGGGTGTGAGAATCATCCAGTCGGATCAGACGGCCTATGTGGAGTGGGCGGAGGCAGTGGCGAGCGCTATTGAGCCGCCATAGTTAAGCGCTTACGAGGGTAGGGGTTAGCAAAAAGCCAGCGTTGCGCTGGCTTTTTGCCTGAATACTGACTGTTTTAAGCGTTACTCTTCCAGTTCGCCCATGCCGGTAATATTGAACCCGGCATCCACGTACATAATCTCACCGGTAATCCCGCTGGCCATGTCAGAAGCCAGAAAGGCCGCTGCATTACCCACTTCGTCTGTAGTCACGTTACGGCGCAGTGGCGCGCGGCGGGCATTTTCAGCCAGCATTTTCCGGAAACTCTTGATTCCCGATGCCGCCAGAGTCCTGATCGGTCCTGCGGAAATGCCGTTTACGCGAATGCCGTCACGGCCCAAACTTGCAGCCATGTAGCGTACGTTTGCTTCCAGCGAGGCCTTGGCAAGGCCCATCACATTATAGTTTTGCAGAACCTTCTCTGCGCCCAAGTAGCTCAGTGTTAGCAGCGAGCTGCCCTCGTGCATCATGGAGCGTGCACCCTTGGCCAGAGCAACAAAACTGTAGGAACTGATGTCGTGGGCGATTTTGAAGCCCTCGCGAGTGGTAACGTCCACATAGTTGCCATCGAGTTCATGGCCAGGCGCAAAACCAACAGCATGAACGATGATGTCGATATTGTCCCAGTGCTTGTTTAGCTCTGTGAACACATTTTCGATTTCTTCATCGCTGGCAACGTCGCAAGGGAAGATGAGCTGGCTGCCCCAGCCCTCGGCGAACTTCTCAACTCTGGGTTGCAGTTTTTCGTTCTGGTAGGTAAATGCCAGCTCCGCGCCTTCGCGGGCAAAGGCATCGGCAATACCGTATGCAATGGACAGTTTGCTGGCTACGCCAACGATAAGTGCTTTCTTGCCACTGAGTATTCCCATGGGTTGTTCTCCCTGTGTTCCTGATTTTAGTGCATTATCCCCGAAGTTTGCTGGCAGGAGTAACGCTCAAATAGTCGTAGTGAGGTTTGCATCTTTCGGTTGATAGAAAAACGCCGCATGAAGCAATTCTTGTGTGTATTCTTGTACGGGCGCCCGGAAAATCTGGCCAGCATCACCGTATTCCACAATCGTACCCTGTCTAAGCACTAACAGTTGATGACTGAGTGCCCGCACAACGGCCAGATCGTGGCTTATAAAGATATAGCTTAGACCATAGCGTGCCTGAATATCCCGAAGCAGTTCGATCACTTGCTTTTGTACCGTGCGATCCAGTGCCGATGTGGGCTCGTCAAGAATGATTAGGTCTGGTTGAAGCACCAATGCCCGAGCAATCGCTATGCGTTGGCGCTGGCCACCGGAAAATTCATGGGGGTAGCGATGTCTCGCCTCGGGATCCAAGCCTACGTCTTTGAGTGCCGCAACCACTTTTGTGTCGTGGCTATCACGGTTGTCAGAATCATGTATTTCCAGACCTTCCCGAACGATTTCTGCAATAGACATACGCGGGCTCAAGCTACCAAAAGGATCCTGAAAAACAATTTGTACCCGCCGACGCCAAGGCCGGAAGGCGCTTTGGTCTAATCCGGAAAGCTCTTGGCCATCCAACTTGATGCTGCCGGTGCTGGCAGTAAGTTTGAGTAGGGCGTGGCCAATGGTGGTTTTGCCACTACCACTTTCACCTACAATCCCGAGGGTTTGCCCGCGATCCAGAGTAAAGCTGACCTGTTTTACTGCATGAAAATGCTCTTTTACCTTGCCGAATAGCCCCTTTCGGGTCGGAAAGCGCACATCGAGTTTGTTCACGTCTAACAGGGGCTTGTCACTTTTTGCGACGGCCAAGGGTGCGTCTGGAGGTTCTGCACTTAGAAGTTTGCGCGTGTATGGGTGGCTAGGCGATGCAAACAAAACCGAGGTTTCGGCTTGCTCTACCAGCTTTCCGTGTTCCATTACCGCTACCCGGCTGGCGTAGCGCCGCACTATGGTAAGGTCGTGGGTAATCAGCAAGATGGCCATTCCCAGCTTCTGCTGTAAGTCTTGCAGTAGCTCCAATACCTGTTTTTGAACGGTTACATCCAGTGCGGTGGTTGGCTCGTCAGCAATCAGCAAATCCGGCTCATTTGCTAACGCCATGGCGATCATCACGCGCTGCTTCTGGCCACCGGACAGCTGGTGTGGGTAGGCGCCAAGTCGGCTTTCCGGGTTCTCGATACCGACGAGTCGTAAAAGCTCCAAACACCGTTCCCGGGCCTGAGGGCCACGCATGCCTTTATGAAGCTCCAGAGTTTCGCAGATTTGCTTTTCAATGTTATGCAGAGGATTAAGTGAAGTCATGGGCTCTTGAAAGATCATGCTGATCTCCCGCCCACGAACCTGACGCAAACGTTTCTCTGGTGCTTGCAGAAGGTCTTCACCGCAATAAAGGATCTTACCGGTGGGGTAGCTGGCGTGGCGCTCATTCAATAGGCGCAGCACAGACAGTGCAGTAACGGATTTTCCCGAGCCACTCTCTCCAACCAAGGCCAAAGTTTCACCTTTTTGCAGGCTAAGAGATATGGAATCTACGGCTCTCTGGGCCTGATTGAAGCAGACAGAGAGATTGTCTATCTCAAGCAGTTTGCTCATATAAGTACGCTCATATCAGCTCACTTTTAACCATTCTTGCGGGGATCGAAGGCATCCCGCACGGCTTCGCCCACAAAAACTAGCAGGGTGAGCATCAGTGACAGGGAAACGAAGGCTGAAATACCCAGCCAAGGTGCATGCAGATTGGCCTTGCCCTGCGCAATCAACTCCCCGAGGGAGGGTGACCCGGATGGCAAGCCAAAGCCCAAGAAATCGAGGGAGGTAAGGCCGGTAATAGCGCCTGTCAGGATAAACGGCAGAAAGGTTAGCGTAGCCACCATGGCGTTGGGAAGAATGTGCCGGAACATGATTTTCCGGTTATCCAGCCCCAGTGCTCTTGCCGCTTTTACGTATTCAAAATTGCGCGCCCTCAAGAACTCAGCACGAACCACGTCTACCAGGCCCATCCAGCTAAACATCAGCATTATGCCCAGCAGCCACCAGAAGTTTGGTTGCACTATGCCTGAGAGGATAATCAGAAGGTACAGCACCGGCAGGCCCGACCAAATTTCGATAAAACGCTGCCCGACCAAATCAATTTTACCGCCGTAAAAGCCCTGAATGGCGCCCACTATTACACCCACAATACAGCTGGCGATGGTGAGGGTCAGGCCAAACAGAACGGAAATGCGAAAGCCGTAGATGACCCGGGCAGCCACATCTCGACCCTGATCGTCCGTACCAAGCCAATTCACGGTACTTGGCGGTGCAGGTGACGGCTCTTCCAGCTCGTAGTTAATCGTGTCGTAACTGAAACGAATGGGGGGCCAGAGCATCCAGCCATTGGCGAGAATCTCTTCGGCGATGAACGGATCGCGATAATCTGCGTCGGTCGGTAAAAACCCGCCAAAGGTTTCTTCTGAAACTCGCTCCACTATCGGAAAGTACAAGGTGTCCTGATAGGAAATCACAAGGGGTTTGTCGTTAGCGATCAGTTCAGCTGCCAACGTGAGCCCGAAAATGGCCAAAAATGCCCATAAAGACCAGAACCCCCGGCGGTTTTTGCGGAAGTTGCGTAAACGACGCTGTTGAATCGGGGTGAGCGCCTTCACGTTACGCACCCTCCCGGCTTTCAAAGTCGATGCGTGGGTCCACCAATACGTAGGTAATATCGGAAATCAGCTTTAGCACCAGCCCCATGAGGGTGAAAATAAAGAGGGTTCCGAAAATGACTGGGTAATCCCGGTTGAGCGCGGCTTCAAACCCTAGCAAGCCCAGACCATCAAGGGAAAAGATAACCTCAATCAGCAGTGATCCGGTAAAGAACAGGGAGACGAGCACACCCGGCAAACTGGCAATAACAATCAACATGGCGTTGCGGAACACGTGCCCGTATAGGACTTGCTTCTCGTCCAAACCTTTTGCTCTGGCAGTTACGACATAGTGTTTGCCGATCTCGTCCAGAAACGAGTTTTTGGTCAGTAGGGTCAGCGTTGCAAAGCCACCAATCACGTTGGCAGTCACCGGTAGTGCAAGGTGCCAGAAGTAGTCTCCAACTTTTTGATACCAGCTAAGCTGGTCGAAGTCGGAAGAGGTTAGCCCTCGCAGCGGGAACCAGTCGAAATAACTGCCTCCTGCAAACAGGACAATCAGCAGTATCGCGAACAGGAAGCCGGGAATAGCGTAACCGATGACAATGGCAGAACTGCTCCAAACATCGAAGCGGGAGCCGTCTGAAACCGCTTTTCGAATGCCTAAAGGTATGGATATAAAGTAGATAATTAGCGTAGACCAAAGCCCGAGGGATATGGAAACGGGCATCTTATCCACGATAAGTTCAATGACGCTTTTTTCCCGGAAAAAAGAGTCCCCGAAATCGAAGGTGGCGTAGTCTTTGAGCATTTTGAAAAAGCGCTCATGGGCGGGTTTGTCGAAGCCGTACATCACTTCGATCTCCTTGAGCATTTCATCGGGGATGCCGCGGGAGCCCCGGCGGTCGCCGGAAGCAACAGACACCTCGCCCCCTGTATCACCACCGGAGGCGCGGGCCAACGTGCTGCCGCCGTGGCCTTCCATTTCCGCAATCAACTGTTCAACCGGACCGCCGGGGGCAGCCTGAACAATCACGAAGTTCAGCAACAGAATGCCGATTAGTGTGGGAACAATCAGCGCAAGGCGCCGGAGTATATAGATGCCCATTTAGCGGCTACTTCCTCAGGGCTCTGCCCACCAATCATCGAGGTCTGTGCCGTTTTTAGGAGTCTTCTCCGGGTGCTTCAAGTGGCTCCAATAGGCAACGCGATCCTTCGCGAGGTGCCAATGGGGTACCACGTAGTGTCCTTGCAGCAGAACCCTGTCGAGGGCGCGGGTACGCTGTACCAGCTCTTCGCGATCCGGAGCCTGAATGACCAAGTTCACCAGCTCATCCACCACCGGATCGTTCACACCTGCGTAGTTGCGCGAGCCGTTCGCGTCTACTGTTGATGAGTGCCAGTACTCCCGCTGCTCGTTACCGGGAGAGTCGGACTGGCCAATCGCCTGTGTAATCATGTCGTAATCGAATTCCCGCACTCTCTGGACATACTGATTGCTGTCTACCAGACGAACAGAAACGTCAATTCCAAGTCGGGCGAGGTTGTTCTTGAAGGGCAACACGACGCGCTCAAAGGTTTTCTGGAACAGTAAAACCTCAAACTTCAAAGGGTTGCCTGTTTCAGCGTGTACCATTTTTCCGTCACGAACTTCGTAGCCGGCAGAGCGCAGCAACTCCATAGCTGTTCTCAGGTTACCCCTGAGGCCTTGCTTGCCGTCGGTGGAAGGGGCTTCAAAAGGCTTGGTAAAGATGTCCTCGCCTAGCTGATCCCGGTACTTTTCAAGAATTTCCAGCTCCCGACCGGTTGGTAAACCGGTAGCTGCCAATTCGCTGTTTTCAAAGTAACTGTTGGTGCGAGCATATTGGCCGTAGAAAAGGTTCTTGTTCGTCCACTCGAAATCAAACGCGTAGGTGAGCGCCTCTCGCACTTTTGGATCACTGAAAACGTGCTTGCGGGTATTGAATACGAAACCCTGCATACCCGTTGGTCGGTGATGTTCAATAGCTTCTTTAATAATCGTGCCGTTATCAAACTTGTCGCCGCTGTATGCTGTGGCCCAGTTTTTCGCAGAGGTTTCTACTCTGAAATCAAAACTGCCCGCTTTGAAGGCTTCCAAGGCTACCGTATCGTCGGTGTAGTAGTCGTAGCGAATGTTATCGAAATTAAATCTGCCTTTGCGGACCGCAAGGTCTTTTGCCCAGTAATCCTTCAGTCGTTCGTAAACAACAGAACGTCCTGCCTCAAAGCTATCAATGCGGTAGGCACCGCTACCCACTGGTGGGGTTAGGCCATTTTTTCCAAACTCGCGATCTTCCCAATAATGGGCCGGCAGAATAGGCATTTGCCCAAGAATCAGAGGCAGTTCCCGGTTGCTGGTTTGCTGGAAATCAAAGCGAATGCGGTGAGGACTTTCTATGGTTATCTTGCTTACATCCGCATAGTAATTCCGGTAAAACGGATGTCCCTTGGTAGTCAGGGTTTCAAACGAGAATTTTACGTCTTCTGCGGTAATGGGCTCGCCATCCTGAAAGCGGGCCGATTGTCTCAAGTTATAAGTAACGTAACTGCGGTCTTCCGGCGTTTCCAGTGACTCCGCAATGAGGCCGTACATGGAAAAAGGCTCATCGGCTGAGTATTCCAACAGGGTATCGTAAAGGTAGTTGTTGACCCCTGCTGCCGCTACCCCGCGAATAACAAAGGGATTGAAGGAATCAAAGCCGTTGGCCACAACGGCCATCTTCAGGGTGCCACCTTTAGGGGCTTCGGCATTGATGTAATCGAAATGACTAAACCCTTCCGGATATTTCGGCGCGCCATGCATGGCCATGCCATGAACCGCGTCTGGCGCTAAGTTGGACGCGTCGGTTGCCTGATCTTTGGCTGACACAAGTCCGGTGGCGGCCAACAGGCCCAGAAATGAAAAGAGCGAGGTGAGGCGTGAGATATTGTAGGTTTTTGTCATGATTCTCAGGGGCTGTTCCGTATGTCGACGTAGAGTACCAGACTTTGTCCCGGTTGCAGATAACGCGAGGTGTTCAGATCGTTCCAGCTTGCGATGTCCCGCACATTTACTGAGAAACGGTTTGCAATGAGCGCTAGAGAGTCACCTTTGCGAACGCGGTATCCGACTTTGCGAACCATCGCTTTGCCACGGGTGCTGCCGGATGATGCGAGAGCAGGTTGTGCGGTTTTTGACCAGATAACCAACTCTTTACCGGGTATTAGTGGGTCTCCGGGGGCCATGCCGTTCCAAGCAGCTACCTGTCGCACGGAAACTCTATGTTCACGGGCTATATCCCAAAAGGTGTCGCCGCGACGCACGGTGTAACGCAACTTACTACCGCTACGTTTTTTTTCTTGTTTGCGTTCAAGCCGTTTGGATGCACTTAAAGCGTAAGCATCGGAGTTTTTCGATGCCGATGGAATCATCAGTCGCTGGCCAATGCGGATAAGATCGCTGTTGAGATTATTGACTTGCTGAAGTACCGCGGGCGTGGTGGAAAACTTGCGGGAGATAGTGTTCAGGCTGTCGCCGGATCGGACCACATAGTTGCGCCATGACACGCGCTTACCCGGTGCAATGTTCGCAAGGGCAGTGCGGAAGGCGTCCGCGTTTTGATGGGGGACAAGCAAGCGATGTGGGCCATCGGGCGATGTCGCCCAGCGGTTATACGAGGGGTTTAGAAGGTATATCTCGTCAATATCCACGCCTGCGAGCTCCGCAGCCTGAGCCAAATCCAGCTGGCCGCCTGTGTCGACAATATCGAAATAGGGTTCGTCTTTGAGAGGGGGCAAGGTAATGCCGTAGGCTCCAGGATCGTCAAATATTTTTGCTAAAGCAATCAGCTTAGGGACGTAGTGGCGAGTTTCTTTCGGTAGTTGCAACGACCAGAAATCCTGCGGTTTATTGCTTTTCCGGTTGCGGCGCATAGCGCTGGACACTGTGCCTCCGCCACTGTTATAGGCCGCCAGAGCCAGCGTATAATCACCACCAAAGCGGTTGGAAAGGCGGTCGAGGTAGGTAAGGGCAGCGTCGGTAGCGGCGATTACATCTCGGCGGTCATCGTGCCACCAGCTCTGCGTAAGGCCAAAATACTTACCGGTTGAAGGTATGAATTGCCACAGGCCCGCAGCCCGGCCGTGGGAATAGGCAAAGGGGTCAAATGCACTTTCAACGATCGGCAGCAGAGCAAACTCCGCCGGCAGGCCTCGTTTCTCGGTTTCGTTAACAATGTGGTACAGATACCGGCTTCCGCGCTCGACTACTCGGTTGATGTACCCCGGATGCTTTGCGTACCAGTTCAGCTGATCTTTAACCCGTTTATTGTCAACGTCGTGATCAAGCAAAAAACCGGCCCGCAGGCGGTTCCACATATCCGTTTCTTCGGCGCTGTCCTTGGTTAGTTTCTGTAGTGGGTCGTCGAGCTTTTCACGGGCTTCCCGCGCGGCCGCCTTGAGCTCGGGGGCCATGGCATCGTCCAGAGGTTCATTTCGCACCGCGTCGCTGTTCTTCCCGGCTTCCACGGACTCTTTGAGTCCTTCATCACCGGCTGCGACAGTTACCTCTTGTGTATCAAGAGGGCTTTCAGATTCAGCTTCTTGAGATACATAAAGAGAACTGCAGCCAGCTGCCAGGGCACCAAGAACTAAGAGCAGCGGCAATCTATTAACCGACATAGGCGTCTTCCGACTCTGTATTGTCGCCGACTTTGTGTCTAAAAACCCGGCATATTTAATGAGTTACGAGCAAAAGTTTAAGCGATTCTATGGGAGCCCGTTTCAAATGGTCAAGAAACCTCTCGTTACGACGATGAGAGGAATTGTTAATCAGTCAGAAGTAATCTTTGCCGTGCCGTATGGCTGCAAAAATGTCACTGTCTGAATCCGCGGGCAGACCTTGCTCAGCGCAGTACTGCTTTGCCACGCCCACAACGTCGGGGTCGTCCCAGCGTAGAAACGGATTAAGCTGTGTTTCATCTTCTAGTATAGATGGCACGGTTGGCTCGCCCGCTTGCCGCTTTTCTTCACACTGGCGCTCAAACGCTTCGAGTTTGCGGTCGTCTGGCAGCCAGCTACGAGCGAACCGAAGATTCGCGAGCGTGTACTCATGGGCACAGTAGACGGCGGTGTTGCCGGGGAGTTCCCGAAGGGATCTGAGTGATTCCATCATTTGGGATGGCGTGCCTTCAAATAGACGACCACAGCCAATAACAAAAAGCGTATCGCCACAAAACAGGGCGGGGCGCCCGGAAATTTCTACGTCGGTAAAGAAGGCAATGTGGTCGAGCGTGTGGCCGGGTACACCCATCACTTTAAATGTAATGTTTTCCCAAATGACCTCGTCGCCAGGGTGAACCAAGTTGGTGCTGCCTTTGAAGGGGGATTTAGCCGGCCCTGTTACGCGGCAGTCCGGATTGTCCTGAACGAGCGTTTTGACACCACCTACGTGGTCCGGGTGATGGTGGGTGACAAGAATTGTATCGAGCGTTAGCCCCTGCGCAGCCAGATATTCCTGAACCGGTTTCGCCTGTCCCGGGTCCACAATCAGGGCTTTACCTGTATCTGTGTCTGCAAGACACCATATATAGTTATCACTGAATGCCGGAATGGCAGAGATGGTGAGCATCAGATGTCCCCGTATATGCTTGGCAAGTGTGGCTGATATGATAGAGCATTAAGCCCATAGCCCCAACAGCCTGTATATTTTCGGCTTCCTTGCCGGTTCTTATAGAAAGCGGGAGTAAAGGCAGTGTGAAGAAAAGTCATAACGTTGATTATTCATCCCGGAGCGAGAGCTTTGAAAACTGGTTTCAAACGCCGCTTGGGCGTAGCTTGCTGGCAGATCAGCGGGGTTTTCTTGATCGCCGACTCGAAAAGCTCACAGGCGCAAGACAGCTGCAGGTTGGCGTGAGCCACCGGCTCCCTCTGGCCAACGGCACAGACTTTTCCCAGAAGATAATGACCACGCCAAAGTGCTTTTCGGGCACACCCGACGGGGTGGTCGTCTGCGATGCAGATGAGCTACCTTTCCCCGGAGACTCCATGGATTTGGTTGTGCTTCATCACACGGCGGATTTCTCTCCGTACCCCCATCAGGTTTTACGGGAGGCGGCTCGGGTATTGCGGGGTGATGGCTCCATCGCCCTTATTGGCTTTAATCCGGTCAGTGTTTGGGGGCTTCGCAGGCTAATTTCGCGACACCATGCTGGCCCTTGGGGAGGGCGCTTTCTTTTCCGCGGTCGTATGGAGGACTGGCTACATCTGCTGGACTTTCAGGTTGAAACCTCGATGACCCGTTTTTTTCGCTTGCCTCTTCAACGCAGTGGCCGCAAGACCTCCGGGCGGCTTGATGAACGCATGTCTGGTTACGGACTCCTTCCGGTCGGGGCGTATTACTGTATCCTTGCGAAAAAACGGGTGTGTGCTCGAATTCCACGGCGAAATGTCTGGCGCCAGAGTAAGGTGATGGGCCTCTCGGGAACAGGTACAGTGAGTGCCGCTAGAGGTTGCCAACCACACAATTTGAACCACCCCGAAGACTGATGGCCCCTTGGGCCACCAAGTGAATCTACAGAAACGGGAACTTGAATGTCTGGAAAGGTTATTCTTTATACCGATGGTGCCTGCAAGGGCAATCCGGGTCGCGGTGGTTGGGGTGTTGTGCTGCGTTACGGGGATGCGGTAAAAACCATGCATGGTGGTGAACACCATACCACCAATAACCGAATGGAGCTTATGGCTGCCATACAGGGGCTAAGGGCGCTCAAGCGCGGTTGTGAGGTTGAGCTATATACGGATTCCCAATATGTCCGTAAAGGGATTACCGAGTGGCTATCTGGCTGGAAACGCAATGGCTGGAAAACCTCCGCGAAAAAGCCGGTAAAAAACGACGACTTGTGGCGTGAGCTGGATTTGGAATCGACCAAGCACAAAATTAACTGGCACTGGGTAAAAGGTCACGCGGGCGTGCCAGATAACGAACTCGCAGACGAGCTTGCGAATAAGGGTGTTGAAGAACTGGGTTAGTGTGGGAATTATGAGACAAATTGTACTGGATACAGAGACAACCGGTATTGATCCGGCAGAAGGGCACCGGATTATTGAGATTGGTTGTGTGGAGATGATGGAGCGTCAACTCACCGGCCGAAACTACCATGTGTACGTAAATCCTGAGCGGGAAGTGGAAGCGGAAGCTATTACCATTCACGGGATTACCAATGAATTTCTTGTGGATAAACCCAAGTTCGCAGATATCGCTGATGAGTTTTTTGAGTTTATAAAAGGCGCAGAACTTGTTATTCACAACGCCGCGTTCGACGTGGGCTTTATGGATTCGGAATTTGGCCGGATCAAACCAGTGCGCAAAACCGCGGATTATTGCGGGGTTGTGGATTCTCTAGCGCTGGCACGTGCAAAGCACCCTGGCCAGAAAAACAATCTTGATGCGTTGTGCAAACGCTATGGCGTTGATAACAGCAACCGTGAGCTGCACGGCGCTCTGTTGGATGCGGAGATTCTGGCCGAGGTTTACTTGCTTCTCACCGGCGGGCAGACAGCTTTGTCTCTGGATGCGGGGTCTGAGAACGGAGGAATTAACGGGGGAATCCGTCGGCTAAGCCCAGACCGCCCGGCACTCCCGGTGGTAAAAGCCTCCGATGCGGAACGTGAGGCCCATCAGGCCTTCATGTCTGCTTTGGAGAAAAAAGCTGGCGCTACGGTATGGAGCAGGCTCGAAGGTGCAGAATGAGAACTGTGTCGGCCTGTACTAATTGTTACAAGCCTGCTTTATTGAGGTACTTGAGTTTTATGTTATAAGTAATGATAAGTACGTCAGTTTTTTGATCACGCACAGGGTGTCATGCCCGGCCACAGCTCACTAGGAAGGTGCGGTAGTTTCCGCAGATTAACAGGAAGCGTTTATGGTCCAATCGTCTCTTGCGACGAAATCGCAGTCGTTTGATCTGGTCAAAAGTGAAATTGAGCAGACCATCAAGCAGGCAGAATCCAGTCTTGAGCGCTTTCAAGAGAACCGCGAGAGCGGTGAGGATTTGCAGAACTGTTTGGATTTTCTCAATCAGCTTCGCGGCATTTTCATTCTGGTAGAGCTTCGCGGCGGTACATTGCTGTGCCAGGAAGCGGTCACCATGGCTAACGATGTTCCTGTCGGCGCTAATGACGACAAGAACATTCTGCTTACGACTTTGAGTAATGCGCTGTTTATTCTCCGTCGCTATGTAGAGTATTACCACCAACAACGTGCAGACCACCCTGAACTGTTGTTGCCAGTAATCAACGAGCTACGTGAGGCCCGCCGGGAAAAGCCCTATCCCGAGTCTTGCTTTTTCGACGTAGACCTTATTGATCCGCCGGATTTTTGTGCCGGTGTGTCGGTCCCCGCTTTTGAAGGCAACGAAGCCGACTATGAAATTGTGGCCCGGAGGATGCGCCTGACGTATCAAGTTGCACTTCTGGGGATTCTCAGGGACCGCAACCCCGTAGTAAGCCAAAAGCTCATAAGCCGTGCCTCGCGCGGTTTTGTGCGTTTATGTCAGGGAGCCCCAATGGGTCAAATGTGGTGCCTTGTTGCGATTGCTGCAGACACCATGCTTGATCGAGCTATGCCATTCACCAAAGCCCGCAAGCGCACGTTCATGCGTATTGAAAAGTATGCCCGTGAACTGGTTTATGTAGGAAAGGTGGCCACCGCAAAAGATGCTCCGGACTCGCTTATTCGGGATCTTGTTTACCTGCTCTATCGCAGTGGCTCCGGCAACCCCGAAGTCATGCGCGTTCTTTCCGAATTTAAGCTCACTCCTGCGGAGTTCCCAGATTCTATTTTGGAAGCGCACGCGCGGCGCCTATATGGCCCCGGCACAGATGTGCTGGAATCTTTGTCTGAAGCTTTGCAAGATGAGCTCAATCAGCTGAAAGACAAGCTCGACATAATCGAGCGAGGTATCGAGCCGGATCTGGCAGAGCTCTCTTCTATTGCCGATGCTCTGGAACGACTATCCAATACTCTGGTTATGCTTGACCTCAATCGGTTGGCGACCATTGCCCGGGAAGAGGCGGGCAGGTTGCGCGACTGGGAAGCTGAATCCCGTTTGCCCGGAGAAGACGAGCTTTTCCGTCTCGCCGACTCGGTGCTGGGCATAGAAGACGCGGTTATGCAGATTGTAAGTCGGGGCATCACCTCAGAAACAGACGCTCTAGCAGGCAGCGAGCGCAGCCGTGAGGAGTCAACCTACCTAAGAGAAGCTGTATACGTGGTTGCTGATGAGGCACGTAGCGCGTTGACGCTTGCTAAGCGGGCGATTACGGCTTTTGTGGAGTCTGACTACGACAAACTTCACCTCGCGAACCTACCTGCAACCTTGCACAGCATTTGGGGTGGGTTGCAGATGGTAAACGACCCTGGCGCCGCCCACGTACTTGAGCGTGTTGCCGCTTCGATACAGGAGCGTTTATTGGATGCCCGTGAGGCACCAGAAACGCAGGTTCTGGAAGCGCTTGCGGATGCGCTTACATCCCTTGAGTACTACATTGAGGGCATCGGAAATCGTGAAGAAAGCAACGCCGATCTTCTGCGGCTGGCAGAAACCTCATTGGATGATGTTGAGTTGTAAAAGTCGGCTGTAAGGCTCGGTTCCAAAAACAAAAAACCCGCGGCAAGCGCGGGTTTTTTCATGAGCTGGTATCAACTCAACAAGGCACAATCAGCCCATGTTGAAAAGCTCACCTAGCTTGGTAGCTAGCATCATGTCGCCTTCAGCGCGCAGCTGGCCAGCCATAAAGGCCTGCATGCCGTCGGTTTCACCTGAAACAATGCCTTCCAGAGTTTCGGAGTTCATGATCAGAGTTACAGAAGGGTCGTCGTGAGGGCCTTCGTGCAGCTTGCATGTTCCGTCTTTGATGACTAGGTGGTAGGTCTTGTCATCTTCGATATCAAACTGGAACACCAGGTCCAGGCCCTGAGCTGCGTCTGCGTTGAAGTTCTGCTCGAGTTTTTCAAAGATTTGATCTACAGACATTGTTTTACCCTTTTTGATGGTTGTCTTGTCATGATAACGGCTTTGTATGCTTGGCCTTACAAGCCTTGGCAGCTGCCGGATAGAGCCGACCTCGCTTTCCGACTTTATGGTGAGACGGAATCACTGTCAAGCTCGATCGAACGCTTGTTTTAATTATTTTGCTCTGCTTATCACTAGAGTTTCGGTAAGTTACACTCTCGTGCTTGCTTAACTGGCTGGAGAAGCGATTTGGAGTTCCTGACTGAATACGGTTTGTTTTTGGCCAAAGTGGTCACCTTTGTTATTGCCGCGGTGGTGGTAGTGTCCATTATTGTCGCCTCTACTCAAAAAGACAGAGGGGATGATGAGGACGACGGCGAGCTGCAAATCCGCAAGCTCAATGAGAAATACCGAAAATTGCGCGAGTCGATTCAGGCGCGCTTGATGTCTGAGCATGAGCGGAAAACCTGGAGTAAGGCGAAAAAGAAGAAAGAAAAAGCCGAAAAGAAAGCGGGGAAAACGAAAAAAGCGGATGTGGACACACCCGAGGAATCGCCTGCACGCATTTACGTGCTGGATTTTGATGGCGATATAAAAGCCAGTGATACCGACCCGCTCCGCAGAGCCATCTCTGCTGTACTCAGCGTTGCAGAGCCGGGCAAAGATGAGGTGGTTATTCGGCTGGAAAGCGGAGGAGGGCTGGTGCACTCCTATGGCTTGGCTGCAGCGCAACTTGATCGAATCCGGAACAAAGGCATTCATCTCACCGCTTGTGTCGATAAGGTGGCCGCAAGCGGAGGCTACATGATGGCCTGCGTGGCCGATCGAATAGTCGCTTCCCCCTTTGCCATACTCGGCTCAATTGGTGTGGTGGCACAACTGCCGAACTTTCACCGCCTTCTGAAGAAAAACAACGTTGACTTTGAAGTGCTGACCGCAGGTGAGCACAAGCGCACCATGACCATCTTTGGCGAAAATACCGATAAAGGTCGGCAGAAGTTCCTTGATGATCTTGAAGATACCCATGACCTTTTCAAAGACTATGTAAGTGAGCGCAGGCCCGAACTGGACATTGCTGCGGTGGCGACTGGCGATATTTGGTTTGGCAAACGAGCGCTTGAGGTAAAGCTCATTGATGAAATTAAAACCTCCGACGAATATCTCATTGAAGCCTGCGAGCGGGCAGACGTAGTCTCTGTATCCTTCGAGCGCAAACGAACCTTGCCTGAAAAACTTGGGCTGGCGACCAGTGCCGCACTCGAACACACGGTATGGAAAGTTCTGAGCGCATTCCGCAACCAGAAAATCCAATAACTGACAAAAAACGGGGAAAGCCATGACGAGCGATACACAATTTAAAGCCTGGCGCGTAGAAGAACAGGATGGCGACTATAAAGGTTCCGAGCAGACCCTTGATATCAAAGAGCTACCGGCGGGAGACGTACTGATCAAAGTCAGCCACTCCTCCCTGAACTACAAAGACGCACTCTCAGCCTCCGGCAATAAAGGAGTCACCCGCTCGTTCCCCCACACCCCGGGCATCGACGCCGCTGGCGAAGTTATCGAATCCGCCACTGGAACACCTGCCGTCGGCAGCCAAGTCATCGTAACCGGATACGACTTGGGCATGAACACAGACGGAGGTTTCGGAGAGTACATTCGAGTACCCTCCGAGTGGTGTGTAAGCATGCCTGCTGGCTGGAATGCAGAAACCGCCATGACCTATGGAACAGCGGGCCTCACAGCAGGCCTATGCGTGCAAAAAATCCTGACCATGGGTGCCAAGCCAGAGCAGGGCAAGGTAGCCGTTTCCGGAGCCTCAGGTGCCGTTGGCAGCATTGCCGTGGAACTGCTAGCAAAACTCGGCTTTGACGTAGTCGCAATCAGCGGCAAAACCGACCACGCACAGAGCCTGAAAGAACTGGGTGCCACGGAAGTAGTCGGGCGCGACGCACTGGCTGAGGGTAAAAAGCCAATACTAAAGCCCGTTTTCGCCAACGCGGTCGATACGGTAGGCGGCACACCTTTGGCGGAGCTGCTAAAACAGATCCAACCCGGCGGTTCCGTCTCCTGCTGCGGCCTAGTGGCAGGCCCCCAACTCCAAACCACGGTTCTCCCATTCATCCTCAGGGGTGTAAACCTCCTAGGTGTGGATTCGGTAGAAATCCCGCTGGCGGAGAAAGAAGCGATATGGAAAAAGCTTGCGGGTGACTGGAAATGCCCGAAGGCAGAAGCTTCTGCGAAACGCATTGGGCGCGTAGAACTGGATGCTGCGTTAAAAGCGTTCCTGAAAAGCGAATCGGCTGGGAAAATCGTTTTGGATCACGCGGTCTGAAATGCCGTAGTTTGAACAGTCAGGGCCGGAAGGCCTGTCAAAACCGTGCGGAGCCATGGATGGCGGAGCCGAGCGTACACGGATGTATTAACAGCGTGTTTTGACAGGCCTTCCGGCCCTGACTGTGGACTCAAGCGTTTAAGGTTAAGAGGCCCGACGCCTAAACAAGGGCAAGTCGGTATCCGTAGCCGCCTGATACCCCTGACTAAAGAAATTCAAAGCCCGAGCCGCCTTGCGAATATCCTTATCCGGCCGCAGCTCATAGGTATCAAAACCACAACGCTTCATAAACTGAAGTTGATCCAACAGCACATCACCAATCGCCCTCAGCTCATTTTTATACCCGAACCGCTCCCGCAACAACCGGGCAATACTGTAACCACGGCCATCACTGAACTTCGGAAAATTAACCGCAATCAAAGGTAACTGGTTTACATACTCCGCCAGAACCTCCGGTTCATCATGGCTATCTAGCCACACACCAACATTCTCATTGCCCGCAAACTGCTCACGGTTCGCAATCCACAAGTCAGCAGGAATCAACACCCGCTTCTGCTCAGGAATATCCAGTGCCTCACCGCTCTCAGGGCGGGAAACCACAAACCACTGATTCTGACGGATGCTGCCATCCCGGAAAATAATGTCAGGCATAAACCCGCTCCTTGAAAGGATCAATTCCTACGCGACGATAAGTATCCAAAAACGATTCCTCATCCGTGCGCTTGTTAACATACACATCAATGATCTTAGCGATCACATCCGGCATATCATCTCGGGCAAACGAAGGCCCCAGAATTTTGCCGATGGTTGCATCGTGCTGCGAAGCGCCACCAAGGCTTACTTGGTAGAACTCCTGACCTTTTTTATCAACACCCAAAACGCCGATGTTTCCTACGTGGTGATGGCCACAGGCATTCATACAACCCGATATGTTCAAATCGATTTCGCCAAGATCGTATAGGAAATCCAGATTGTCGAAACGGCGCTGGATGGCATCAGCCACAGGAATCGATTTTGCGTTGGCCAGTGCGCAGAAATCACCACCAGGGCAGCAGATAATATCTGTTAACGTGTTCAGGTTTGCAGTGCCAAAACCCATGGGACCGAGCTGCTCCCAAAGCTCCAGCAAGCGATCCTGACGCACATCCGCTAAAACCACGTTCTGCTGGTGGGTTACCCGCACTTCACCAAAACTGTACTCATCGGCCAGATCTGCAATCTGCTCGAGCTGCCGGTCAGTAACATCGCCTGGTGGCGTTCCGGTTTTTTTCATGGTTAGTGAAACAATGGCGTACCCGGGCTTTTTGTGGGTATCTACATTGTGCTGCAGCCACTGATCAAACGCTCGGTTCTCGAACCGCTGGCGTGCAAGCAAATCCGTTGCATTATCCAACGCCGCATAGGCAGGCTCAGTGAAGTAGGCCTGAATGCGGGCGATGGCCTCAGGCGTTAGGCGGCTAGGGGAGTCCTTGATGTGTGCCCACTCAGCTTCGACTTTCTCTGCGAACCCCGCCGGGGTTAAGGCCTTAACCAGAATCTTGATGCGGGCTTTGAATTTATTATCGCGGCGACCGTAACGGTTATACACCCTGAGAACGGCTTCCAGATACGTTAGCAGGTCAAGCTCCGGCAGGAATTCACGAATAACCGGCGCAACCATGGGTGTGCGGCCAAGGCCTCCACCTACGTGTACCCGGAAACCCAGTTCCCCGGCGTCATTACGAACGATCTGAAGGCCTATATCGTGGACCTGTATCGCTGCTCTATCGGTTTTTTCGGATGCGTTGACAGCAACCTTGAACTTTCTCGGTAGATACGCGAATTCCGGATGGAACGTAGACCACTGGCGAATGATTTCGCAATAGGGGCGCGGATCTGTAAGTTCATCGGACTGCACACCCGCAAACTGATCCGTTGTGGTGTTTCGAATGCAGTTGCCACTGGTTTGGTTGGCATGCATTTCCACTTCCGCCAATTCGGCTAAAATGTCAGGTACATCTTCCAGATTTGGCCAGTTTAGCTGCACGTTCTGGCGGGTTGTAAAGTGCGCATAGCCTTTATCGTAATCCCTTGTAATACGTGCCAGACGACGCAGCTGAACAGAGCGCAGCATGCCGTAGGGCACACAAATACGCAGCATGGGTGCAAGCCGCTGAACATAGAGCCCGTTCTGCAGGCGCAGGGGCAAAAATTCATCTTCTGCCAGCTCTCCAGCCAGTGCGCGTTCGGTCTGGTCACGGAATTGTGCAACCCGCTCGGCAGCCATCTGCCGATCGTGTTCGTCATATACGTACATAGAGGAAAGTCCTAAAAATAGCGTCGTAATGGCAGGCGCCAGAACATCTGTGCCTTATATCTGAAACGAAGGATAACAGGCACCCCTTATTCTAGAAACGATTATTTCAAGATATGTTTATCGATTAAGGCGATAAGGCAGTTCATTGCGGGCTGGACGAATATCAATTTGCTGCTTTACTGATAAGGAGCGACCGAGGTGGGAGCTTATTTCGGGTAATGCATAATTGGCAGACTCTGCACAAGGAGTAGGTAATGAAGAACTTAATGCGGTCAGACAGCAGTGCTGATGCAATAGCATCTGTAGTGATTATTGCGCTGGTTGTTACATTTGCAGTGGTTTGGGTAGCTGGCCAGTAAGATTACTGGCCGGATAAAACCACCTGTACAACCAAAACGAGTGTGCCTATGAAAAGGCCTGTGAATAACAGGCCTCCAATGATGTAGGGCCAAGGGCTGTGACTGCCAAAGTCCTCTTCGCGGCGCTTACTGGACTGAACGCCCAGAGCGCCGGCAGCTACGCTTTGCATGACTTTTAAAATGCCGGGCCCCTGTGGGTTTTTCTTTTTATTGCTCTCTGTGTTCGGCGAATTTGTCATATACCCCATCCTGTCCGCGTGTGAGCCTTGTCTTTACTCCGCAGGATCGTAGGCAAGGCTCGGTGCCAGCCAACGTTCAGCTTCCGCTTTGGAAAGACCTTTACGCTCAGCATAGTCTTCAACCTGATCCACGCCAATTTTACCGACTGAGAAAAACTTCGACTCAGGGTGGGAGAAGTACCAACCGGAAACCGCGGCAGTCGGGAACATTGCAAAGCTTTCTGTAATTTCGATGCCTGTTTGTGCGGTGGCATCAAGGAGCGTAAACAGGGTCGCTTTTTCAGTGTGATCCGGGCAGGCAGGGTAGCCGGGAGCCGGTCGAATTCCGTGGTACCGCTCTTTAATCAGGTCTTCGTTTGCGAGTTGCTCATCGCGGTTGTAGGCCCAGAACTCTTTACGAACCCGTTCGTGCATGCGCTCTGCAAAAGCTTCTGCCAAGCGGTCGGCTAGCGCTTTAACCATAATCGCGTTGTAGTCGTCGTTGGCATTTTTGTATTCCAGCGACATTTCTTCCGCGCCAATGCCAGTAGTTACGGCAAACCCGCCGATGTAATCGCAGTGTTCTGACCCTTCTTCCGCCACAAAGTCCGAGAGGGCCATCATCGACTTGTTCGGAGCCTTGTCGTCCTGCTGTCGCAAATGGTGCAAGGTGGTTAGCTCTTCGCTGCGGCTTTCGTCTTTGTAGACGACAATATCATCACCGCGGCGATGTGCGGGCCAGAAACCTATTACGCCAGAAGCAGTTACACGCTTCTCATCAATCATTTTGCGAAGAATAATCTGGGCGTCATCAAATAGATTGCGGGCTGCCTCTCCACGTTTTGGATCATCAAACACCTGTGGGTATTTGCCAGCAATATCCCATGAGATAAAGAACGGCGTCCAGTCGATGTAGGGCTCCAGTTCACTCAAATCGTATTCTTCAAACAACCGGGTGCCTGTAAACGTGGGCTTGGGTGGCACGTAGTTTTCAAAGTTGATTTCCGGCGCCCGGGCGCGAGCCTCTTTTAAACTGACAAGCTTGGTGCGATCACCACGCTGTTTGCGGCGCTCCCGAATCATGTCGTATTCCTCGCGCGCGTCGCTCACCAGCTTTGCCTTGGCGGTTTTACTCAGCAGTTGCGAGGCCACATTCACACACCGGGATGCATCCGAAACATACAGTGCAATGTCGTTCTTGTAATGAGGCTCAATTTTTACGGCGGTATGCGCCTTGGACGTGGTTGCACCGCCAATCATTAATGGCAGGTGGAAATCCAAGCGTTGCATTTCGCGGGCAACATGCACCATTTCGTCCAATGATGGTGTAATTAGGCCGCTCAAGCCTATGATGTCCACGTTATGTTCCTTGGCTGCGGCCAGAATTTTATCGCTGGGTACCATAACGCCAAGGTCGATGACTTCATAGTTGTTGCACTGCAGTACCACGCCTACGATATTTTTCCCTATATCGTGCACATCACCCTTGACCGTGGCCATCAGGATTTTACCTTTGGCTTGCTGGTCTTCGGATTTTTCTGCTTCTATAAACGGAATCAGGTGGGCCACGGCCTGTTTCATCACTCGGGCACTTTTAACCACCTGAGGCAGGAACATTTTGCCGTCGCCAAACAGGTCGCCCACCACGTTCATCCCGTCCATTAGCGGGCCTTCAATAACGTGAATGGGGCGCTCGGCCTGCTGTCGGCATTCTTCTGTGTCTTCAATAATAAAGTTGGTGATGCCCTTCACAAGCGAGTGCTCTAACCGCTTGATGACTGGCCACTCGCGCCAGGCAAGATCTTCTTCCTGGGTTTTGCCGCCTTTGCCTTTATAGCGTTCGGCAATCTCCAACAATCGGTCCGTAGCGTCGTCGCGGCGGTTTAGCACAACGTCTTCAACCAGTTCTTTTAGTTCTGGTTCAATCTCATCGTAAATAACCAGTTGGCCAGGATTTACGATGCCCATGTTCATGCCAGCTTTAATTGCGTGGTACAGGAACACCGAATGGATGGCTTCCCGAACGACATCATTGCCGCGGAAGGAGAAAGACACGTTGCTCACGCCACCTGAGATGGAAGCATGGGGTAGGTTCTCGCGAATCCAGCGACAGGCGTTTATGTAATCAACCGCGTAGTTGTTGTGTTCTTCGATGCCTGTTGCGATGGCAAACACGTTGGGGTCGAAAATAATGTCGCCCGGATTGAAGCCAATGCTGACCAGAACATCATAGGAGCGCTTACAGATTTCCGTTTTACGCTCAAACGTATCTGCCTGACCGTCCTCGTCAAAGGCCATCACCACGACAGCGGCACCGTACCTCATGCAGTCGCGTGCGCGCTTGATGAACTCCTCTTCGCCTTCCTTCAAGCTGATAGAGTTCACTACTGCTTTGCCTTGGATGCAGCGCAGCCCTGCTTCGATGACTTCCCACTTGGACGAGTCGAGCATGATCGGCACACGGGAGATATCCGGCTCCGATGCGACCAGATTCAAGAAGGTGACCATTACCTCCTTGGAATCCAACATGCCTTCATCCATGTTGATATCAATAATCTGAGCGCCGTTTTCGACCTGATCCCGCGCAACGCTTAATGCTTCTTCGTACTGTTCCTCTTTAATGAGGCGGAGGAATCGCTTGGAGCCGGTTACGTTGGTGCGCTCACCAACGTTGATAAATAGGGTGTTTTCATCACCGGTAAAAGGCTCCAAACCTGAAAGCCGCAGGGCTTTCGGGCGTTCTGGAATTTTGCGGGGAGGGTACTTTGATACGGCTTTGGCTATGGCTTCGATATGCTCCGGACGGGAACCACAGCAGCCACCTATAATGTTAAGAAATCCGTCACGCGCGAAACCTTCAATGATTGCGGCCATTTCTTCGGGTGTTTGGTCGTATTCGCCAAACTCGTTAGGTAGGCCAGCATTAGGGTGGGCACTTACGTAGGTTTCAGCTTTGCCTGACAGCTCTTCCACATAGGGGCGAAGAGCGTCTGCCCCCAGAGCACAGTTAAGCCCAACCGAAATTGGCCGTGAATGGGCTACGGAGTTCCAGAAAGCCTCGGTGGTTTGGCCCGACAGTGTGCGGCCAGAGGCGTCGGTTATGGTGCCCGAAATCATGATGGGCAGCTCGACACCGCTGTCTTCGAAGTACTGCTGGGTAGCGTAAATGCAGGCCTTTGCGTTAAGCGTATCGAAAATGGTTTCGATGAGGATAATATCGCAACCGCCTTCCACCAGACCCTCTACCGATTCATAGTAGTTGTCTACCAGACTTTGGAAATCTGTGTTGCGATAACCGGGGTTGTTCACATCCGGTGATAGCGATGCCGTTCGCGAAGTGGGACCAACAGCGCCTGCTACAAACCTCGGCTTGGAGGGGGTTTTAGCGGTGTATTCATCCGCAACCTGTCTTGCCAGCTTTGCGGCGGCCACGTTTAGCTCTTTGGAAATTTCCTCAAGACCGTAGTCCGACTGGGACACGCGAGTTGAGTTAAAGGTATTGGTTTCGATAATATCCGCACCAGCGTCCAAGTAGTCCGCGTGTATGTTTCGCAGCAGGGAAGGCTGGGTGATGTTAAGAAGGTCGTTATTACCTTTTACCTCACGGTCGTAATTGGCGAACCGATCGCCCCGGAACGCTTGTTCGTCCAGTTGCAGGTTCTGGATCATGGTTCCCATGCCGCCATCGAGTATCACAATGCGCTCTTGCAGGGCTTTGTGAAGTTGTTTCAGGCGAGTGTTGCGATCGGTCATAGTCAGTATTCCGGATGTCGTCATTAACGGCGTATTAGGTTCAATGGCGCGGGATCATAGCAAAAATGCGAGGGCCAGTCGTAGTGCGTGCCCAGCAATTCTTTACTTGGGTCAAGTTCGTGAGCCCGGCTTATAGTAGGTGAAAATCACTAGTCTGTGAAAGACCAACTAAATTACTTGGTCTTTCATGTTGCCACAAACTCCCTTAAAATGAAGTCAAACTTACCAACGGGTTGAAAACATGGCATTGGTTACTGTGACAGATCCCGCACGGGATTATCTTGCACAACTTATCGAAAAGCAGGATGTGGAAGGCATGGGAGTGCGAATTTTCGTAACCCAGCCGGGCACCAAAAATGCTGAAACCTGCTTGGCTTACTGCCCGCCTAATGAGATTGTGCCCACGGATGAGCAGGTGGACCTCCAAAAGTTCACGCTGTATTTGGATCACAACTCCGTACCTTTCCTTGAAGAAGCCTACGTGGACTACTCCAAGGATCAAATGGGCGGCCAGCTGACCATCAAAGCACCGAACGCAAAAGTACCGAGCGTAGACGAAAACGCGCCTTTGCCCGACCGGGTGAACTATGTGCTGGCTTCGGAAATTAACCCGAATCTAGCCGCTCATGGTGGCGACGTGTCACTGGTAGAGATCGTTGACGAGTCGGTTGCTGTACTTCGCTTTGGTGGCGGCTGTCAGGGCTGTTCAGCTGTTAGCCTTACTCTTAAGCAGGGTGTGGAAACCACACTTAAAGACAGAGTGCCCGAAATTACGGCGGTTCGTGATGTGACGGATCATACCCAAACCGAGAACGCCTACTACCAGTGATGTCCACCGGCCTATTCAGGGTCGTTTATCACTAGACTAGCTTTGCATTGTAACCCGAGATAGCTGCTGTGAGTGTGGTGGGGATCTCGGGTGCATCCAATTCGTTATTTCAACTGTACCTTCGAAACCCCTCCTAATTTTGCCTGTGACGTTGCTCGGGTAACAAACAAGTGGCTGTTGTCGGACGCACCTACGCTGGCGCTCCGGCATACCGCAGAGCCAAGCGTTAATGCTGTAGTGATCTACGCGGATAACTGCGCGAACTTGATCGCGGAGGCGCGGCTGCTTTCCTTGCATTTTAGGCTCCTTGCCAGATGCAGCTGTATATTTGAACAGTATTATTGTTGGCGTGGATCACAGAAGTCAAATGATTACGTAGTAGAACGATGAAAACTGGGCTAAGCTTTTGTTTTATGGGTTTTTGATTGGTGTACCCGGATTCGGAAAGTCCGTAATCATGCAACGGTCAAATTTCTGCAATCACTGAGGCATCAGTCTAATTGCTGTTAGCTGGTGTGGCTTTGTTCCTTTCGGGTGGTTCGGCGCCAGTGGCCTTGGCCGCCAACTGGTAGCAAGGCCGGAGATTTCGGTGTTCCGCCAAGGCCCGCAAATTTGGCGTGCTGTTGGCAGCTCAATCGGTCGCAGGTGTCGGTTTAAAAATTGGTGCTGGCCTTGTGGGGCCATCCACGCAAAAGTGGATCTGGATCTGCTAGTCTGAAGTTCAGATTCGTTCACCGCATCGTTGGCGGTGGTATTAATTACGGAGCATCAGCGGGCGCTGGTGCAAGGGTAGCGGAGCAGGCCGTCATGTTGGTTGCCAGGGAATGGACTTCAAAGTTACCCCCAGCTAACCAGTCGCTGTAGTGCGCGGCCGATGGCCGCCGGACGCCCTTTCCATTGCGGCTTCGCCTTCATTCCAAGGTCGCCGCTAAGCTAAGCGTTAATTTCTAAAGACAGGGATCAGTCCATGCACGAAGATCTTAAGCAAGTACGAGAAAACTGGTACTCGGCTTTTTTCGCAGGTGACGTTGAGCACCTTGCTCGGGTCCAGGCAGACAATTTTACGGTCATTACCGAGCGTGGTGTCCAATCCAAAAAATCCCAGATCGACGCGATCTCGTCAGCCAAGCGCAATGGCACTTGGTTTCCCCAAGGCGGGCAAAAACACGATACTGAGTTAACCATTCAGGATTCTGGTAGCAGCACCACTGTCACTGGTCAGGGGTATACCATTTCTGGTCAATCCCCAGGGCCGGTAGTGGTGTTTTCGGAAACCTGGAAGTGGGATGGCGCTGCTTGGCAGGTTGTCAGTCTGAGCTACGGTGCAGCCCGAAACTAAAATTAACAAGTCGCAGCAGTACGCGGCCGAAGGCCGCCGGACGCCCTTTACGTGGCTCCTTCGTAGCCACTCCAAGGTCGCCGCTGTGCTTCGGCGTTAGCTGTCTGGAGACTTTGGCAATGAGTGAGCCGGTAAAGTGGAATGAACAGGGCTGTGCGCAGTGCAGGAGAGCTTGGGAGTCGGGAGATCGCTCAGCACTGTCTTTCGTGGGAGTCAGCT
>Ga0209075_1000114_pt1 | contig 67214 bp, 57 predicted proteins | sample Stecom2011_FD_187523 | JGI IMG/M metagenome (GOLD analysis project Ga0209075, IMG submission 187523) | Agricultural soil microbial communities from Utah to study Nitrogen management - Steer compost 2011 (SPAdes) (version 2) | ecosystem: Environmental > Terrestrial > Soil > Agricultural land... | reverse complement strand
TGCATTATGCATGTCAGCAGTTGTACCGTGCCGTGTCGGGTTTCAACTTTTAAAAGCAACCTTAGGCTGTGTTTTAATAGCGCTGTATTAACGTGTTGTTGCTCCTTTGTCGCCGCTTTGCCGGTGATCTTGTGTTTTTCTCTAGTAGGTCTTTATTTGAATACGAGCTCTCCCGCTGTGGATAAAGTTGCTTCGCCTTGGTTGGTGTTAGTCACGATTTGTCTGGGTGCGTTTGTCGCGCCGTTGGGCATGGCGTCGGTGAATGTGGCCATACCGGCCATGGCCGAAGACCTCTCCGCCAACGCCGTGCTGGTAAGTTGGATCCCCACAGTGGTGCTGATCAGCAATATCATGTTTATGTTGCCCGCCGGCAAATGCGCCGATTTGTGGGGCCGCAAACGGATGTTCTTTTGGGGTGTTTGCTTTAATGCTGGCACCAGCGCGGTGGCGTTTTTTGCTCAGTCCATTGAGATGGTATTGCTGCTGCGCTTCATCCAAGGCATCGGCTCGGCGATGATGTTTGCCACCAGTATGGCGTTGTTGATCTCGGTGTTTCCCGCCGATAAACGCGGTTTACCCTTGGGTTTAAACGCCGCTTGTATCTACTTGGGGTTAACCTTGGCACCAGCGTTGGGCGGTTGGGTAACCGAGGCTTTTGGTTGGCGCTATGTGTTTTTGTTGCCGCTGCCGATCGCGGTAGTGGTGTTGGCGATATTGATGCGCGTGCCCGGGGAGTGGCGCGGCAAAGCCAACGATCGTTTTGATTGGCGCGGTGCGGCTTTGTTTGCCGCCGCCGCTGTGTGCTTAGCGCTTGGCTTGGCGGGGCTGCCAGGGTTGCGCCACGCCGGCTTGGTAGCCGTTGCGGTCATATTGTTCGCAGTGTTTATCCGCATGCAGGCGCGGGCGCGCACGCCCTTGATTCGCGTGCAGATGTTTCGCGAGTCAAAGCTGTTTTCAATGTCACTGGCAACCGCGTCGCTGATGTACGCCAGCAGTTACCCGCTGGGTTTTATGCTGAGTCTTTATTTGCAGTATGTGCGTGGTTATAGCGCCGGTGAAGCGGGGCAAATTATGTTGGTGCAGGCGTTAACCATGGCGTTTGTGGCACCGGTGGCAGGGCGTTTGGCGGATTATTTTCCGGCGCGCTGGTTGGCCAGTGCTGGTTGCGCTTGCACGCTGCTGGGCTTTGCCCTGATGAGCACTTTAAACAGCGGCACCGAGCGCATTGATATTATGCTGGCGCTGTTGCTGGTGGGTTTTGGCTTTGGCTTTTTCTCTAGCCCCAACAATCACGTGGTTATGCACTCGGCGGCCGCCCACGAGGTGGGGGTAGCCGCCGCGACGCTTAACTTGGCGCGGGTTATGGGCAACTTAGTGGGTATGAGTTTGGTGAATTTATTTGTGCACTGGCACTTGGGCGATAGCGCCATGAGCAGCGCCATCGCCGAGCCGCTGTTGTTAACCTTCCACCAGTCGATGTACCTAATGATGGCGTTATTGTTATTGGCCACTGTGCTGTCACTGTTGCGTGGCCCAACCCGGGCCGCCGCTCACACTTAAACTGGGCGGCTTAAGCGTGAGCGGCGCGCGGTAATGGTGTTGTTTAAGCGTTGCCACCAATTAAGGTGTCGTAAAGAATGCGCGTGGCTTGATCGGCTACCGCTTGGGATACACCGACATGAAAACAAATTTGCGACGGGCTTTGGTCGATCAGCTCGATCGGGATAAACGCCTCGCCCAGCGCACTGAGCGCCTCGATAATAGGGTATGAGTTGCGGTTGAGGCCTAGCCCCACCGGAGTGATCACCGCCAGGTTGTAGACCACTCGCATATTGTCGGGCTTAAGGCGCTTCTCAATCACCCGACGCAAGTCATTGATGCTGCCCAGCAAGTCGTCTTTGCTGACCAAAACGGCGATGTCGTCTTTGTCGGTAGGGTAGTGATAGGTGTTGATGCCAAAGTCGTGAAAAATTTGCAACAGCGATGCGGTAAAGCCAATCTCTTCGCCGAGCATATCTTTGGCGATATGGATGTACGACATATTGTCGAGCCGCGCGATTCCCACAACCCCTTCCTCGGGTACGCGTTCATTTAATATCAGTGTGCCTGGGTTGTTGGGTGCGTTGGTGTTGCGAATGTTGATGGGGATTTTGCGATCGCGGCACTTGAGCATCGCATCTAAGTGAAACACGTTAAAGCCTTTGCTCGACAGCAGCCTGATCTCTTTAAACGTTAACCGCGGAATGGCACGGGCCTCGGCAATAATGCGTGGGTCGGCCTCGTACACACCGTTGACGTCAGTCCAGTTTTCATAGGTGTCAACATCCAAGGCGTAGGCGATCTCACCGCCGGTTAAATCCGAGCCGCCCCGCGAGAATATGGCAATGTCGCCGTCTTCGGTGATGCCGTAAAAGCCAGGTATCACCGATACCCCGTCGTAATCATTTAACACTTGCACGTTTTCGTAGGCTTGGTTTAAGGTTTTAGCGGCCAGATAGCTTTCGTTAACAACAAAGCCAATATCTTCGGGCAATTGCGCACGGGCCTTTAAACCGTTTTGGTCAAAGTAGGCGGCAATAATTCGGGCGTTGTAATGTTCGCCGCGCGAGGCGAGAAAAGCCACTCGCTTATCGCCCTCGAGCTTGGTGTCGAGGTCTTTAGTGAGCGAGGCGAGGATTTCTTTACTGTCGACTTTTAAGTCGCGCATGATGGCGGTAAATTTATCGATCACCGCTTGGCGGCTGTGCTCAGCGGTGATCTCTTGGCGCTGATTGTAAAAGTGTGTGCCTTTAGTGGCGATATTGATTAGGTGATCGGTGACTTTCTCTTCGTCTTTGTGGCTGCGCCCGGGGCCAGACACTACGATAACGCGGCGTTTTTTATCGCTTTGAATAATGTTTTTAACTTTGGTGATTTGCTTGGCGTCGGCCACTGAGCTGCCGCCAAATTTGCTGATGATAATGTCTGACATTGCATCCTTCCGGGTTTTTGGATGTACGGCAAGGCCGTGTTGCCTGGTTAAGCTATACCGTTTATAAATAATGAGTGCTCATGAGTAAAGCCCTGGGCATAAATGTATGCCCAGGGTTTTTTTAACTACTGACCTGTTAGCATTTTATGGCGTCGCTGAGACAACACGTTTAACGACTCGCGAACAATGCCAAGTCCCTCGTGCAGCAGTTCTTCATCGATCAATAACGATGGCAAAAACTTTAGCACCTGATCGTCTGCGCCGGAGGTTTCGATCACAAGACCGCGTTTAAACGCCTCGGCCGAGACCTCATTGGCTACGCCGTTGGGCAGCTGTAAACCGTAAATCATGCCGAGGCCACGCACCTGTGGCTGAAAATCAGGGAAGTCGGCAGCGATTTTTTCTAACTCGGTTTTTAACAGCTCGCCTTTGTGCTCCACCGCTTTGGTTAGATCGTCGTTATCCCAAAGGCTGAGCGCCTCGGTGGCCGCGATAAACGCTAAGTTATTGCCGCGGAATGTTCCTGTGTGCTCGCCCGGCTGCCATTGGTCGAGCTCGGGGCGCATTAACAATAACGCCATGGGTAGGCCACCGCCGATGGATTTAGAAATGGTGACCATGTCGGGGTGAATGCCGGCGCGCTCAAAACTAAAAAAGGTCCCTGTGCGGCCGTTGCCCACTTGGATGTCATCAATGATCAGTAAGATATCGAACTCGCGGCACACTTGCTCAAGGCCTTTAAGCCACTCGATGCTGGCGACATTAATACCGCCCTCGCCCTGTACGGTTTCAACGATGATGGCTGCGGGCAAGTCGACGCCGCTGCTGCCATCCGAGAGAAACTTACGCAGGTAATCGATGCTGTCGACGTCTTTGCCTAGAAACCCATCAAACGGCATAAAGGCGGTATTGGCCCGCGAGCCGTAGGACTCGTCTTTGTAAAAGTAGTTGCCGGTGGCGGCCAGCGCGCCCATGGTCAGGCCGTGATAGCCGTTGCTAAAGGCAATGATGTTAGAGCGTTGCTTTACCATGCGCGCCAACTTTAATGCTGTCTCGACGGCGTTGGTGCCGGTGGGACCGGTAAATTGTATTTTGTACTGCAAGTTGCGCGGCGCTAAAATGGTGTCGCGAAACTTTTGCAAAAATGCGCGCTTGGCAACGGTGGCTTTATCCAGTCCGTGAACAATGCCGTGGCGTTTTAAATACTCGATTAACGCCTCGGTAATCTTGGGGTGGTTGTGGCCGTAGTTGAGTACCCCAGCACCGGCAAAAAAATCGATGTAACGAGTTCCGGCCTCATCAAATAACTCGGAGCCCTGTGCTACGTCAAAGACTGTTGGAAACGAGCGCACGTACCCACGTACTTCAGATTCCATCTCTTCAAAAATTCTCATAGATTGCTCCTGCCGCTGTTGTCAAAAGTGTTTGTCGATCTGTCGCGTTGCTGAAATCGCTCGGAATAAACTTAAGTCATGGCGTCGCGTTTCGGCAAAAAAAGATGTGTTTGTACCCCAGCTAAACACATTGTTTCTGGGGGAGTTGTCTATTGATGGTGCGCAGCTAATGCGCAGCTGCTTCAATAGCGAAGACTGCTGGGTTGCAGTAAAGGCGCCTAGTTGGATAAGGCGAATGACAGCCTGTGCTGAGGTGATGTCGCTAACGCTAAGGCAATGTGGCGACTTTGCAGGCATCAGGAAATCACCGTAGTGCTTAAAGTTGATAAGGTCTCCGTCTGTATTACAAAACCTACTGACTTATTTAAACCCGATGATAACAAGCACGCCGCAGAAAAACTAATCGAGACGGCTTATCTGTTAAGTGGCAAAGGGGTAAAGCGTACGACTTTAAACAAAAGCTAAGGCGTGCAGCGCTAATTGGCTAAACATTATACAATGCCGGTGTCGTACAATAATGGCTTACAGTAACGCAAGCAGGAGTTGGGCAGTAGTGGTATGAGTCGTCCCTATCAGGTATTGGCAGAAACCTGTGAGTTTATGTTTGAGGAAAAGCGCAGCACATTTACGGCGGTTTTAAGCCCTGCGGCTGATCGCGAGACAGCCCTAGCACAGCTTGACGCCTTGCGCCGCGAGCGTCCCGGCGCCAGCCATTATTGTTGGGCGTATATTTTGGGTGCTGCGCAACAGCCAGTAAGCATGGCCTTCAGCGATGATGGCGAGCCAGGTGGTACCGCCGGCAAGCCGATGCTCAGCGTGCTTGAGCACCGCGATGCGGGTAACTGTATGGCGGTGGTGGTGCGCACCTTTGGCGGCACTAAGCTGGGCGCCGGTGGTTTAGTTCGCGCCTACGGTGCGGCTGTCTCTGGTGCTTTAAATCTAGCCCGCTGGAGCTTGGTGACACCCTCTATTGATGTGTCTATCACCGTCAGCTTTGCTTTCGAGGAGCGAGTCCGTCATTGTCTTCAGTTGCGCCAGATCAAGCTGACCTCGGTCGATTACAGCTCCCAGGTATGTCTGCTGGCCTGTGTGCCCGAGGCCATGGTCGAGGAGCTGACCGCCGAGCTGGGCGAGCTAACCTCGGGTGCGGTAAAAGTCAGTATGATTTGAGTGTTAGGTAAATAAAGTAAAAGGCGGTACATTTAAAGCGTTGTTGGGTCCGTGTTACGCCGGCACTGTGCTGCTTGCTAAGTCTGCTCAGTGCCCCTTGGTGCACAGCGAGGCGCCAACCTTGTGTTACAGGAGAAGTTGATGGAAGCGCGGATTCTGAGACTTAATATTGCCGGCCAACCGATAGAGTGGTTGCACTGGCAGGATGCAGTTTGTCTGTACGCTCGCGATTTGGTGGTCTGGAGCTTGGGCGGCTCGGTGCGCCGAGTGCTGGGCGGTCATGCCCGCGCCAGTGGCCGGCAATCCGAGATAAACCTGCCCGCCATTATCGCCTGTGGCGGCAGCCGTATCGCACGTTATCGGCATACGCCGCCGCTCACCAACCGCGCCCTGTTTGCGCGCGATGATTACCTGTGTCTGTATTGCGGCAAAGAGTTTCCCGCGTGGCAGTTGTCCCGCGACCATGTGCATCCGCTCAGCCGCGGAGGGCGCGACACTTGGAAAAACGTCGTCACCGCCTGTAAACGGTGCAATCAACACAAAGGCAATCAACGCTTGGCCGATATCGGTATGGAGCTGTTGGCTTTGCCGTTTTGCCCTAACAATGCCGAGTATCTGGCGCTGACCAACACCGATCGTATTCGCGGTGATCAAATGGAGTTTTTGCGGCCACAGTTTTCCGCGCGTCGCAATTGGCACTAACGACTTTAACATTAACGGTTTGTTGTGTCGGTCGTGCGACACTTGTAAGAGGTGGTTATGACGGATTTATCTCGGCGGCGCTGTTTACAGTGGGCAGGTGCCCTTGTGGGTAGCTGCGCCTTGGGGGGGCGTGCCGAGGGGCTAGCCACAACCCCCGCGTATCATTTTGATATCTCACTGGCGCAGTGGTCGTTAAACAAAGCGCTGTTTGACAAATCCCTCAGTACGTTGGATTTTCCTGCGGTGGCGCGCACCAGCTTTGACATAGGCGCGGTGGAGTACGTCAACCAGTTTTTTATGGACAAAGCCCGCGATAAGTCGTTTGTTCGCGAGCTTAAAGGCCGCGCGGCCGACCATGACGTGAAAAGCTTATTGATAATGATCGATGGCGAGGGCGACTTGTCCACCGTCGATGAAAAGCGCCGCAAACAAGCGGTTGACAACCATCGCAAATGGATCGACATGGCCGCCGAGCTTGGCTGCCACAGCGTGCGGGTTAACTTGCACGGCAGCGGCGCCGCCGAGGATTGGCACCGCGCCTCACTGGCCAGCTTGCAGGCGCTGGTTAAGGTCTCGGGGCCGATGGGCATTAAAGTATTGGTCGAAAATCACGGCGGCTACTCATCCCACGGCGCCAAGCTCGCGGCCGTTTTAAAAGAGGCCGATAGCCCTTACTGTGGCTCTATGCCCGACTTTGGTAACTTTTGTTATCAGCGCGAGTCGGGCGGTTTGTGGGATTCGCCGTGCGTTAAACAATACAACGTTTATCAGGGCGTGGCCGATTTAATGCCCTACGCCGGCGCTGTCAGTGCCAAAACCTTGCGCTTTGACGCCGAGGGCAACGAGCCCAATGTTGATTACTTGCGCCTCTTTGAGATTATCAAGGCCGCCGGTTACACCGGCCACGTGGGCATTGAATACGAGGGGCACGACTTGCCTGCCGCCGATGGCATTCGGGCCACCAAAGCTTTGCTCGAGCGTGTGCGCGCGCAATTAAGTTAGTGGCGCTCGCGCTTATCTCTGGTCTGTCGGCGCCGCCGGCCTGCAGAGCCCGCCGCCGGCATTACAGCGTTAGGCGGGTTTGCAGGGTCGGGCCACCTCTATAAGAAAGGTCGGCCGACGTTGCACAAACAATACTTAACTTGAACGCCAGCATTGCTGGCTTATACTTTAAAAACCTCATTCTTTTGATGACCAATAACGATAATTGTAGGTCCTATGTCTAAACTGCTGAACGTACCCAAAACCCAAAAAGTAACCCGTTACGCCCATGCGTTTCGAGTCTCGGCGCTGGCGCTGGCGATAACGCTTGCCGGCTGCTCGCAAGACGAATCGGCGGTTGCGCCACAAGCGGCCACCCAGTCGTCCGCCGCACAAGCCTCTTCTGAGGCGGCTGGCGTGATCTCTATGAGCGATGCGGACACGGCCGCCCGAGCCAAGCGCATTAGCTCGCAGGTAAGCCTCGACTTAGCCGAGGGCTTGGACATGCAGTTGTGGGCATCGGAAGATTTAATGGCCGACCCTGTTGCCTTGAGTATGGACAATCAGGGGCGGGCTTGGGTTGCCATAACCCGTCGCAGTAATAACTCAGAGTTTGACATCAGGCCCTATCCCCATTGGTTAACCGACTCGTTAGCGATGCAGACCTACGAGGATAGACGCGAGTTTTTACACAAAACCTTTGCCGCCGACAAAAACCTAACAGAGCGGGACGTACCCGATCGCAATAACGACGGTGTTCACGACTGGCGAGACTTAGCCGTGGTTAAAGAGCAGGTGTTGTTGCTTAGCGACACCACGGGCGATGGCCGCGCCGATCGCTCGCAAGTGGCGCTAGAGGACTTTAACTCCGAAGTCACCGATGTGCTTGGCGCTATTTATTACGACAATCACAGTGACGAGGTGTTTTTAGGTGTGGCGCCCAACGCCTGGCGGGCAAAAGACACCCATGGCGATGACGTATTGGATAAGCTAGAGGAGATCTCCGACGGTTTTGGCGTGCACATTGGCTTTAGCGGCCACGGTATGTCGGGCATTGTCAGAGGCCCCGATGGGCGTATTTATTACGGTATTGGCGATATTGGTGCCAATATCACCGATGTCGAGGGCAACCGTCATATCTACCCCAACCAGGGCGTTGTGGTGCGCAGCGACTCGGATGGCCGCAACTTTGAGGTGTTTGCCCACGGTGTGCGCAACACCCACGAGTTTACCTTTGATAAATACGGCAACTTGATCAGCGTTGATAACGATGGCGACCACCCAGGTGAGTTTGAGCGGGTGGTGTACTTGATTGATGGTTCCGACTCGGGTTGGCGCATCAACTGGCAGTTTGGCAAATACACAGACCCAAAAAACAACACTTATAAAGTATGGATGGACGAAGACTTTTATAAGCCGCGCTTTGCCGGACAAGCCGCACATATATTGCCCCCCATTGCCGCTTATCACGCGGGCCCGGCCGGTATGGTCTACAACCCCGGCACCGCCCTTAGCGACCGCTGGGCCGATCACTTCTTTGTGGTTGAGTACACAGGGTCGGCGCCGCGCTCGGGTATTAATGCTTTTACCCTTGAGCCCAAAGGTGCCGGCTTTGAGCTGGCAAGCGATGAGCCGGTAATGCGCGGGGTGCAATCGACCGGATTGGATATAGGGCCGGACGGAGCGTTTTACACCAGCGACTGGATCGAGGGCTGGGGGCGCAATGGTAAAGGCCGCATTTGGCGCATAGACACTCCCGAGACCAGCGGCTCTGAGGCGCGCGCCGACACGAAAAAATGGTTGAGCCGCGACTTTACGCAAATCGAGTTGGCGACTCTCAGCACGCTGCTGGGGCACGCCGATATGCGCGTGCGCACGAGCGCTCAGTTTGAGCTGGTGGATCGCAACGCGCAGGCCGCCCTCGAGGCCGCCCTTAACAGTGACGATCAGCTAACACGTATCCACGGGATTTGGGGACTGGGCCAGATGGCGCGGGTCAATGCCGATACAGCCCAGCCTTTGCTGGTGTTGCTGAACGACAGCGACCCGGAAATTCGTGCTCAGGCAGCTAGGGTGATTGGCGATGCCGCTTACCAGCCCGCGCTGCCAGAGTTGATCAGCAACTTAAGCCATGATCAGCCACGGGTACGCTTTTTTGCCGCTCAAGCATTGGGGCGCTTAGCTAACCGTGAAGCGACCTCGCCCATTATCGCCATGCTCGAGGCCAACAATGACAAAGATGTGTACTTGCGTCACGGTGGCGCCATCGCGCTGGCTCGCATAGGCGACGTCGATGCTTTGGCGGCTTTATCAAAGCACCCCTCTGAGGCGGTTCGAATTGCTGCCGTGGTGGCATTGCGACAGCTTAAAAGCCCAGCTCTGGCCGGGTTTCTTGATGATAAAAGCCAGTTTGTGGTAACCAACGCGGCGCGAGCCATCAACGATGATGAGTTTGTCGATGATGCGTTACCGGCCTTGGCCCAGCTGTTGGGCAGCAGCAAGTTTAACAACGAGCCGCTGTTGCGCCGCGCGATTAACGCCAACGCATTTGTCGCCGATGCCGCCGCGGCAAAACGCTTGGCCAGCTACAGCGCCGATACTCAAGCCCCAGCACCGATGCGCGCCGAGGCGGTAAATGCCCTGGCCAACTGGGCCGAGCCCTCGGTGTTTGATCGCGTCAGTGGTCATTATCGCGGCGAGCGCAGTGGCAATGGCGATGAGGCCAAAGCAGCCCTTGCCCAGGTGTACCCGGCGCTGTTAAAAGATGCCGACGCCAGAGTGCGCGAGGCCAGCGTAAATGCGCTGGGCATGTTGTTGTACGCCGATGCCGCCACCCGCTTAAACACGATTTTAAACGTCGATGACTCGGCCACTGTACGTCAAGCGGCGCTGAACAACTTGTACAAGCTCGATTATGCCAAGATGCAACAGGCGATCTACCAAGCGCTGTCCGATAACGCCGTCAATGTGCGTATGGCCGCTTTGGCCATGGTGCCAGAGCTGGACATTCCGGTGTCAACCAAAGTGGATATGCACACGATTTTGCTCGCCGAAGGCTCGCTAACAGAGCAGCAAGCGGCTTTAAAATCGCTGGCGCAAATCGATGCTCCCGAAGCTGAGACTGTACTTAATCGTCAGCTGCAAAAGCTGCTCGCCGGTGAGCTTGCCGATGAGATTAAGCTAGAGCTGATCAGTGCCGCAGAAGACTCCGGCAGCGATGCCTTGCAGCAGTTAGTGGCCGAGTACGAGGCGAGCAAAGACGCCAACGACCCGATGCAGGTTTTCGCCGAGGCGCTCGCCGGTGGCGATGCCGATGAAGGCCGCAACCTGTTTCGCTACAACAGCGCGGCTCAGTGTGTGCGTTGTCACGTGGTGGGCACACGCGGTGACTTGGTTGGCCCCGAGCTGACCAACATCGGTAACTTACTAACCGATGAGCAGCTGTTAGAGGCCATGGTTGATCCCGGCGCACGAATCGCCCCCGGCTTTGGTCGCATCAGCGTAACGCTAACCGACGGCACAACCGTAGAGGGTTTGTTTACCGCCGAAACCAAAAACGAGATAACCATTGAGAGCAACGATGGCAAAGCGCATACCGTGGCACGCAGCGATATTGCCCAACAGGTTAACTCGCCCTCGGGTATGCCACCCATGGGGATGATACTAAGCAAAGCGCAGCTGCGAGACTTAGTGGCGTATTTGCGTCAACTAGATGGCAGCGAGGTGCCAGAAGGGCACTGATGCGTTAGCCTGCAATAAAAAGCCGCCCATTGGGCGGCTTTTTTAATGGTTTTAATCACAGGAGTGTTAGTGAGAGTATTGGCAGGCGGCGCTGTCATTTTTAACAAAGTAAGCGCGGTAGTTATGCGCCGCTTCGTCCATGCAGCCCTCTAAGTTTAACAGGCGTACACGGCGAAAATCCGTCGGGCTCGACTCGGCTTGCAAGGCGATATAACCACTATCGCGAGGCGTGCCATCGTTTTGTTGTAAATCGCTGTAACGCATAACTTGTTTGCCGTTAATAGTATGAACCGCCAAGTCGCTGCCGTGCACCTCAAGCTCTACCGTGACCCACTGATCGCCGTGGTAGGTGTCGCTGGATGAGACGATGCAGTGCTCTTCGCGCAGTTTGCCATCCATCACCACTTTGGTGCCCGGGGTGCAAAGGTTTGCCGTGCTGCGCTCATCTTTGCCGTTACCACCCAGTAGTTGATATTCGATACTGAGTGGGAAATCTTGATCTAGGCCCATCGATTGCGGGCTCTGGCTGTGATACATCACCCCGTTATTGCGATACGCCCACTCGGGGCCGTCTTTAACCTGTTCGCCAACAAAACGGTATTCCACCTCGAGCCGATAATGAGAGAAACTGCGCTCGCTGTAAAAAATATGGCCAAAGCCGGCCTCTTTTAACGGAAAAGAGTTGTAGTTGTCGTAGCGTACCTTCAGCAGGCCATCTTCAATCCGGAAGGTGTCTAAGGTGTTAACGCCGAGCTCTGAATGTTGAATCTTGATGCTCCAATCATCAAGATCGACGCCATTAAATAAGTCGATCCACTGCTCGTGGTCGCTGGCGTAAACGGTGCTGCTTAACAGTGGCACAACAGCGAGAACTACAGGCAGTTTGAGGCGCTGAAAAAAAGCGGACATAACGGCACTCCTTATTGTTAATTATGATATTGGCTGGGTGTTTAGGTTTACCAGTAAAAACAATACCAAATATACATCACATTGGTGCGGCTTTGGGTGAATAATTGCAAAGCGGCCACTAGTGTGGCCGCCTAAAAAGTGAGCCTAACCGCCCAAAGAGTGGTTCATAGCGCGCGAGGGGTGATCGCCATCGGCGCTGCCAACCACCTTAGCCGGCACCCCAGCCACGGTCGTGCGCGGTGGCACAGACTTAAGAACCACGCTGCCGGCGCCGATTTTGGCGCAGTGTCCGATCTCGATATTGCCCAAAATTTTAGCCCCAGCGCTAATCAGCACGCCGCTGCGCACTTTCGGGTGGCGGTCACCGCTCTCTTTGCCGGTGCCGCCCAAGGTGACCGATTGCATAATCGATACATCATCCTCTACCACAGCGGTTTCGCCAATCACAATGCCCGTACCATGGTCGAGCATAATGCCCCGGCCGATGACGGCGGCGGGGTGAATGTCGACGGCAAACACCATGGAAATACGGTTTTGTAAAAACAGCGCCATGGGGTAGCGCTCCCGTTGCCACAGCCAGTGAGCTACCCGATAAGCCTGTAAAGCGTGGAAGCCTTTAAAAAATAAAAACGGTGTAGTGAGCGAGCAACAGGCCGAGTCGCGCTCGTTAATGGCTTGGATATCCGCACGTACCGCGGCGCCAATGTAAGGATCGTCGGCCAGCGCTTGGTCGATCACCTCGCGCACCGAGATCGCCGCTAAGGCGGGGCTGTCGAGTTTGTTGGCCAAATGAAAACTCAGCGCATCCTCGAGCGAGCGGTGGTTTAAAATAGTGGCGTATAAAAAGCTGGCGAGCATGGGCTCGCGGCTGGCTTGTTCAAAAGCGCGCTGACGTATCTCATCCCACACGGGGTCGGCGCTTGAGGTGGCTGTCTCGATCGACATGATGGCTCCTTGGTGGCGCGGTCAATGTGCCTATTATGCGGCAGTAAGTGAGTTAGTAAATCTCTAGTGCAGGTTCGTTGATCGCCGCCAACTGCTCACGCAACTCTAGGATATGTTCGGCCCAATAACGTTCGCTATTAAACCAGGGAAAGCTGTGCGGAAACGCCGGATCTTGCCAGCGCTTGGCCAACCAGCCGCTGTAATGCATGATACGCAAAGTGCGCAACGCCTCTATCAGTAACAGCTCGGCGCTGTTGAAATCACAAAACTCGCGGTAGCCCTCCAGTATTTCTGACAACTGAGCGGTTTGCTGCGCGCGATTGCCCGATAATAACATCCATAGGTCCTGAATCGCAGGGCCGTTGCGGGCATCGTCAAAATCGACAAAATGCGCCACCTCGTCTCGCCAGAGGATATTGCCTGGGTGGCAGTCACCGTGCAGCCGGATATTACGGTAATTGACTTGGTCAAAAATGCTGTGACAGCGGGCAATTAAATCTCGCGCCAAGGTGGTGTAAGCCTCTAACAGCGAGCTGGGAATAAAATTGTGTCGTAGCAAAAACTCAAAACTCGACTCGGCAAAAGTAGTGGTGTTTAGGGTTGGGCGCAGCACAAAGGGGGCTACTTGCCCAAGGGCATGAATACGTCCTAAAGCCCGGCCCAAGCTTAACAGATGGTCAACGTTGTCTAAGGTTGGCGCATGGCCCCCTTGGCGTGGGTACACCGAAAACCGAAACCCCTGAAACTCAAACAAGCTGGCGCCGTTGGCATCGACAATGGGTGGCACCACCGACACACCCAGTTTGTACAAATGGCTCGAAAAATCATGCTCTTCAAGAATCTGTGCATCGCTCCAGCGCGCCGGGCGATAAAACTTAGCAATCAGCGGTGCGCCCTGATCAATGCCCACCTGATAGACACGGTTTTCGTAGCTGTTAAGCGCAAATACGCGGGCATCGCAGAGAAAATCTAGGCTCTCTACCGCATCCATAACCAAATCGGGGGTTAAGGCTTGGAACGGATGTGCAGACTGCTCGGGTGATTCGCTCATACGGCCCCCTCGGCATATGGGTGGTTTGGGGGCTTATTGTACGGGGTTTATGGCGGCGAGGGGAGGTGTCTATTTAGCCCTAGCTGTTGGGTGTGCGCGCCAGCGTCCAGATGTGCACCTCGGCGGCTCCAGCACGGCGCAACACTTTACTGATCTCGCGCACCGTGGTGGCGGTGGTCACCACATCGTCCACCAGCGCCAGCCGTTTACCGTGCAAGTTAGCGGCGCAAAAGGCACCGTGTAAATTGTGTAAGCGTTGCTTTCGGTTGAGGCCCTGCTGGCGCTCGGTGGCGCGGCTGCGTTTAAGCGCGGCAGCACTTAAAGATAAACCAATCGCCCCGGCGGCGGCCCGCGCCAGTGCGTGGGTCTGGTTAAAGCCACGGGACATCTGGCGCCGCCAATGCAGGGGCACCGCAATCACATGAGTGGGCCACTGGCGTTTTGGCAGGGGCCGATAATAGTCGCCAACATGCTGCGCCAGCAGTGCTTTAAGTGCACAAGTGCTGCGCCAACAATGATGATGCTTAGCGCGACCTATTAAATAATCCACCGGGTGAGCGTACACGAAAGGCGCCACAATGCGGTCAAAAGCCGGTGGCCGGGTCAAGCACTCGCCGCAGTAAATGGCGTTAGCCTCTAGCGGTAAAGCACACTGACGGCACTGATGGGTGCCAATGGCCAGTGTTTTTAATTGAGCCACGCAGCCACGGCACAAGGTAGCCGCAGCGCTTTGGCGGCATAAAAGACAGAGGTTGTAAGTAAAGAGTGACAAAACGATCCCTGCTTTGTGACGGTACAGGGTTTAATTGTAGTCGCTAAAAAGAAGGGCAGTTTGTGTTTTCGTTCCTACTTTTATTCATTACCAATAAAGTAGATGGTGTCAAGGCGTGTGCTCTCAGTGTTTATCGCTGTAATTGGGTGATTTTTGTGGCGCGATACATCGGCTTTGGATAATTAGATTGGCTCATTAAACTTTAAAGGGGCGATATGAATTTAACGACCCGTGCAGTGTGTTGGCTGTCGAGGTTAAAACAACACTAAAAAATCACTGGCCAGCTAGCGTATTACGGCCGCCGATTTAATCTGTGCCCACAGTTGCTGCCCCGGTTTTATGGCGAGCTGATCCACCGAGCGCCGCGTTAGGTTGGCTAACAGGTAATCCTCAGCGGTTTTTAAGCGCACTAATGCCATGGCGCCGTTTGCCTCTGGGGCAATCTCGCTGACCATGACCGGCAGCCGGTTAAGAAAACTGGTGTCTTGATAGGCGTTTAGGGCCAGGCTGATGTCGCTGGCTAAGATTCTTACTCTGATGCGCGCGCCCAAAGCATCGCCGGTATCGGCCACCCATAAGGCGCCGCCGGCGCACGCCACCCGCGCCAGCTGCCAGTGTTTGTCGCGTTCAATGACCTCGCCTTGCCACACCACGCTGGCGCCATTGCCTGCCGCAAGTGGCACATCAATGCGCGAGAACACCTCGGCGATACTGCCTTGGGTAATGGCACGACCTTGCTGCAGTAGCACCACGTGGTCGGCCAAGCGCGCTATCTCATCGACACTGTGGCTAACGTAGAGTATCGGAATATCAAAAGCCGAGCGTAGCTTTTCCAGATAGGGCAGGATCTCTTGTTTTCTGGCGCTATCCAGTGAGGCCAGCGGCTCGTCCATTAATAGCAACGACGGCTGAATTAACAGGGCTCGGGTAATGGCAACGCGCTGGCGCTCGCCGCCGGATAACTCGCTGGGGTAGCGCTGTAATATCGGTGCGATGCCCATGAGCTTAAGAATGTGTTGGTAGGTGTCTTTTGCGGTTGGGAGCGGGGCACGCTTGAGGGCGTATTGCAGATTTTTTTCGGCGGTTAAATGAGAAAATAAACTCGACTCCTGAAACACATAACCTAAGGGCCTTTTGTGCGGTGCAACAAAAACCGTATCGCTTTGCCAAGTGTTGCCGTTCACCACTAAATGGCCTTGCTCGGCCCGCTCAAGGCCTGCAATGCAGCGCAGCAGCGAGGTTTTGCCCGAGCCCGACTGACCAAATATGGCGGTGATGCCTTTGCCCGGCATGACTAAATCGACATCCAGTGCGCAGTCATCGTGTTTAGCATCGCGGTAACGCAGCTGAAATTTTGCTTGCAGTTGAGTTGTTGGGCTTTCAGTTGTTGCCATAGTTAACGTCTTTTAACGTGCGCCCCATAAGCTGGACTTGCGCCGATGGCTGTATAAGCCGAGCAGCACTAAAAATGAGAAGGCCACCATGGCGGCCGAGAGCGTGTGGGCTTGGGAGTACTCTAACGATTCGACGTGATCGTAAATCTGAACCGACACCACTCGAGTTTCACCCGGTATATTGCCGCCCAGCATTAAAATAATACCAAACTCGCCCACGGTGTGGGCAAAGCCCAAAATGCTCGCGGTAATAAAACCGGGCTTGGCTTGTGGCAGCACCACGGTAAAAAACCGATCCCAGGGGCTAGCTCTAAGGGTAGCGGCCACCTCCAGCGGGCGCTCTCCTATTGCCTCCATAGCATTTTGAATCGGCTGTACGACAAAAGGTAAGGAATAAAAAATCGAGGCCACCACCAGCCCGGCAAACGTAAAGGGCAACGTGCCTAAGCCTAATTTTTGCGTCAGTTGGCCAATAAAGCCGTTGGGCCCCATTACAAGCAGCAGATAAAACCCTAGCACTGTCGGTGGCAATACCAGCGGCAGCGCCACAACAGCACCCACCGGGCCTTTCCAGCGCGAGCGGGTGCGGGCCAACCACCACGCGATGGGTGTGCCAATCATCAACAACAACAGCGTTACCGTGGTGGCTAACTTAAGCGTCAGTGAGATAGCGACAAGGTCTGCATCAGAAAGCATGGGCAGCTCTACTGTGTTTGGTAGCCATAAGAGTGGATGATGTCACGGGCTTTGGCGCCGTTGAGGTAGGCGATAAAGGTTTTTGCGGCGGCGTTGTCTTGGGCGCTTTTTAAGAGCACGGCGTCTTGTCGAATGGGGCTGTAAAGCTCGTCGGGGATAATCCAGCTCGAGCCTGTCTTAATGTGCCCTTTAGCCATAATTTGCGACAGGGCAACAAAGCCTAAATCGGCATTACCCGAGGCGACAAACTGATAGGTTTGGGCGATGTTCTCGCCTTGCACCCAGCGCGCTTGAGTGTCGGCTATAAGGTCTAACTGCTGCAGCACTTGCACCGCTGCTGCGCCATAGGGGGCGAGCTTGGGGTTGGCTAGGGCGAGTTTATTAAAATCGCCTGTTTGCAGCGCGCTGTGGTTTTTATCCACCAGCCCAGGTTTGCTCGACCACAACGCCAGTTTGCCTACGGCGTAGGTAAAGCGGCTGCCGGGGGCGACCAGCTGGGCATCTTCTAAGGCTTGCGGTTTGGCCTGATCGGCCGATAAAAACACCTGAAAAGGCGCGCCGTGCTGGATTTGCGCAAAAAACTTACCCGATGAGCCAAACGATAAAATCGCTTTGTGCCCGGTGTTTTGCTCAAACTGGGCGGCAATATCTTTAGCCGCGGCGGTAAAGTTTGCTGCAACCGCGACGTAAACCTCATCGGCTAAGGCGGTGGTAAACATCAGCTGGCTTAGCAAAAGCGCCCATAGTGCGTTTAATGGTTTCATCCGACTTCCTTAAATGCGTGTGTTCTGTGAGTTGACACTTTGTACCTGAGCGCGCTTTTGTTAGGCTCTGCGATCGGTATATATCCTATTATATAGCGCAGGCAAATAACAGGCCGTTACTGGGGCTGGGGGCAGGGCAGGAGAGGTACTCTAAGGGGTGCGGTGCACCGAGTTTAACAGATCGTTTTGCGTAACACGCGTGACGACAGGCACAGTGGTATTGGCCCCCTGGCTGGTAAGGGCGAGGTGACACGGGGGCTGAAGCTGCTCAGGGTTGTACCAGTAATAAAACTGCCAGCGCTGCTCTGGGCTCATCAACTGAGGCGAAATAATCGCCTTAATTGGGGTTTTGCCATCGTTAAAACGGATATTTTCAAGTCCCTCCGAGATGCCCGTACCTCGGGCTTTAAAAAAAGCCTCTTTAAGGGTCCAAAGGCGATAAAACTCGCGCTCTTGTGCTTTGGCAGGCAGGTTTGCTAAAGCGCGGTACTCACTGCGATGAAAATAGTGGCGGGCAATCTTAATCACATCGCGGGGTTTTTCTGGCTGCTCAATATCCACACCCACGGCACCTTGCTGGCTGACGGCCAGCGCCAGCCATTGACCGCTGTGGCTTAGGTTAAAAGCAATATCCGACTGCGTTTGGCAAAGGTAGGGCTTGCCGGCCTTGCCATAGGCAAATTGCAGTTGCTCGGGGGGCCTGCTGCAGTGGCCCGATAAACAGCCTCTTAGCAGCGCCCGGCTCAATAGGTAAGTGTGCTGGGCGCGGGGGTTTTTAAAGCGGTGCTGGCGCTCGCGCTCGGCATCGTTTAGCCAACCTTGCGCGACCCGTGCAAGGCGGCTGTGCGCGGCGATACCGGCCTGGTGCAGTAGGTAGATAACCGTTTGCGGCGCGCTCACCGGTTTAGGTCTCGGGGTTGATAACCGCCGTAATCTGGCCGGTTAGTAATGGAGTTTGTTGACAGCTAACAGAAAACTCATACAGTGAGCTGCTGTTATTTTGCACCAGCGGGTGTGCTGTTATCAGCAGCTCGCCAGCCAGTTGGTCGAGCTGTTCGGTGTGGGCTTTTAGTTTGGAGGCTACCGCAATAAAACCTTTGGCGGGTGCCACTTGACCTTGCGGGGCGCACAGCCTGGCGTGGGCGGCCATGGCTTGGGCGGCATACTCGACAGCACTAAACACCGATAAAAACCCATCTACTCGCAAGGGGTTATCACTTTGTGTGTGATTGATGGCTGTGCAATGGATGCTGTCGTTGTCCCACCAAGTGATACAATCGAGCAATACCATAGGCTCGGCGTGGGGCAGTAAAGCGGCTAGTTGATGTTTGGCGATAGCTGTCATGGGGCCGTCATTATAGGTAGGCGGGTTTAACTCTTTTAAGGAGCGTATCAGCGTATGTTAACGCAATTTACCGTGGCCGACACAGCGCCTTGTGTGCAGGGGCACTTTCCTGGGATGCCGGTAGTGCCCGGTGCCTTTTTACTGACCCAGTTGCACGTCGAGTTACGGCAACGTTACCCGGGCTGGCGTTTGAGCGAATTAAAGAAAGTTAAGTTTTTAGCCCCTTTGCTGCCCGGGCAGCTGGCCGATGTAAAGATCGATGACAGCGTTTGGCCAAGGGTTAAGGTGCAGATACTCCATGACGGGCAGCGTGTATTGGATGCCTCGGGGCAGATGGCTCAAGGCGAGTCGGGGCTGTCGTGATCAGGCTTTGAGCCCTTTGGGTAGCGCAGCGTTAACACCGCCTGGGGGTGATTTTTATCGATGCTGACAACCGAGTGCTCAAAGCGTACCGAAGGGTGCCGCCGACCCGAGCCAATGCTACTGGCAAAAGGCTCAGTAGGCCTGTCGAGAGAGCGGGTGTTGAGTGTCTGGTCATCGTTTAAGTCAATAAACGCCCGCAGTGCATACTGCCCCGCGGGGATGTCCAGCGGCAGCTCTAGGCTATGGCTTTGGGGCAGCTGCTGTTTTAGCCGGTAATCAGGCTCGCTTTGCCAATCGCCACTGGCCTCGCGGTAAATTGCCACATAAAGAGTATGGCCGGGGGATAAGTTGTTTTTTATCTGTAACACAAACTCCTCCGCCAGCCCGCTAAGCGGTGTTAATAGCCATATAAACAACGCCACGCCGCGCATTTTGACCATGGTGTACCCGTTATAAAATTGCCATTAGGCTGTGGTAAACTAAGCCCCATAAAGTATAAAGCATTTTATGGCACTGCCAGAGTATGGCAGGCCGACAATAACGGAGTGGGGCTTGAGCAACAGCGACAATAACAAACGCGTACTGGTTTTACACTACTCGCAAACAGGCCAACTGGATCGAGTGGTCAAATCGATCGTGGCGCCCCTAGAAAGTGACCCCAGAGTTAGTATCGATTACCTAGCGATACAGCCTCTGGAGCCCTATCCCTTTCCGTGGCCGTTAATCCGGTTTATTAACGCTTTTCCTGAATCTGCGCATCAAATAGACTGCCCGCTGCAGCTGGACACAGAGCCTTTACAAGAGCGTTACGATTTGGTGATTTTAGGCTATCAAGTCTGGTACTTGGCGCCCTCTATACCCGTGTCGTCATTTTTAAACTCGCCAGTGGCGCAAAAGCTGTTGGCCGATACGCCGGTGGTTACCGTAATCGCTTGTCGCAATATGTGGTTGCAAGCGCAAGAGAAGGTAAAAAAACAATTGGCCGCCGTGGGCGCAAAGCTGGTGGGTAATGTGGCTCTGGTGGATGAGGCAGGCAGTGTTTTAAGTTTTTTTGCCACGCCTTTGTGGGTGCTTACCGGGCGTCGCGGCCCCTTTTGGTTTGGCATACCGCGCGCTGGGGTGTCAGATCAACAAATTGCCAATGCCAGTCGCTTTGGTACGGCTTTACGGGCGCGGTTGGCCAGCGATACAGCCATGGACGAAACCGTGCTGCAAGGGCTGGGCGCGGTGCGAGTCAATGATAAACTGATCCCCAGCGAGAAAATTGCCACGCGCAGTTTTTACCTGTGGGGTAAGTTGTTTCTTGCCTGCGGCACACCAAACGCTTGGTTGCGTAAACCACTGGCATTGCTCTATGCGGTATTTTTAATCGCGATGATTTTAACCGTAGTGCCGATAACGGCCATAGTAAAAAAACTAATGGCTCCTTTAATGCGCCGGCGTATTGCGAAACAAAAGCAATACTATGCCTGGCCCTCTGGTGAGTAATCACCAACGGATTGCACCTCAATACTATGTCAGTAAAACCTGTTTATATTATCCGTACCGGGAGCTTTTTACCCAATGCTCCGGTGGCTAACGATGCGATGGAAACCTTGCTTGGGCAAGTTGGCGAGCGACCCTCTAGATCGCGAAAAATGGTTCTGCGCAGCAACCAAATTCACACTCGTTATTACGCCATCGACCCCAATACTGGCGAGTTTAATTACACCAATGCCCAGCTGTGCGCTGCAGCCGTGCGGCAACTTGAGGGCGATGGTTTTAGCTTACAAGAGCTGACCTGCTTAGCCGCCGCCACCAGTATTGCCGACCAAATAATGCCAGGGCATGGCTCGATGGTGCACGGTGAGCTGGATGCCCCGGTGTGTGAGGTGATCAGTACCGCCGGTGTTTGCGCCAGCGGCATGTCGGCGCTTAAGTATGCGTGGCTCAATGTGGCAACCGGGTTGCACGCACAAGCGGTGGCGGCCGCCTCCGAGGCGGCATCCTATGCCATGAAGGCGGAAAACTTTGAGCCCGAGTTGGCCGATAAAGTCGCCGCCCTTGAGACGCACCCAGAAATAGCCTTCGAGAAGGATTTTTTACGCTGGATGTTGTCCGATGGCGCTGGCGCGTTTTTGTTAAGCGGCACAGCGCCGCAAGATAATGCTTTGGCGCTGCGCATAGAGTGGATCGATATATTCTCTTATGCCAGTGAGATGCCGGTTTGCATGTACGCCGGTGCACGCAAAGAGGCCGATGGCTCGTTAACCGGCTGGCAAGCGGTGGACCGACAAACGTGCAACACGCAAAGCTTTTTATCGGTCAAGCAAGACGTTAAGTTACTGAACGAGCAAATTATTACCTATACCGCCGAGAAGCCGCTGGCGCAAATAAAACAAAAATACGGTTTGGCCCCCGAGGACATCGATTACTTTTTACCGCACTATTCATCGGGTTATTTTCGCGACCGCTTAGCCGCTGGGATGGAGCGGGCGGGTTTTGCTGTAGATATGTCTCGCTGGTTTACCAACCTTTCAAGCAAAGGCAACACCGGTGCCGCGTCTATGTACATTATGCTCGATGAGTTAATTCACAGTGGCCGCTTGCAGCGGGGCGAAAAGATTCTTTGTTATATTCCCGAAAGCGGCCGGTTTACTGTGGCTTATATGTTGCTCGAGGTGGTGTAACCACCGTTGCTTATACGCAGCCCGAACACTCATGTTGCTCGAGCCGCAATATCATTAAAGGATGAACTGTGCGCGTTGATGAAGTTCCGCAAGATAACAGCAGTACCTACGCAGGGCACAAAAAGCTGCTTTATGCTCGCGATGGCGATGGCCGCTACACGCAAGTGCAAACCTCGGGCTGGGAGCCCGAGGCCTATGCCACCCGTGATGCGGTAGCTTTATACGAGCGTAAAGCGCGCCAAGCGCGCACCGAGGTCGAGCAAGGGTTAAAGTCGCCGCTGTACTTTCATATGTACCACTGTCGCATGGATGAGCTGTTGTTGTCGCAGCTGACGGGCCTGTGGCGCTGGCGCATCCGACGGCACTTTAAACCCCAAGTGTTTGCCGCACTGAATAAAAAAATCTTAGCCAGCTACAGCGTTGCCATGGATAAAACCCTGGCCGAGCTACAATCCTTGCCGGATATAAACCCATGACCTTTGTTCACCAACAGGCGGCTCACTGTGAAAGCGGTGTTGTCTCGTCACTGCTGACTCACCACGGTTTGGCCATGTCAGAGCCGATGGCGTTTGGTTTGGCTAACGCCTTGGCGTTTGCTTATATACCATTTATTAAACTGGGTGGGCAGCCACTTATTGCGTACCGTTTGCCGCCTAAATTTATTATTAAAAGCGTCTGTAAGCGCCTTGGGGTTAAGGTTAAATTTTATAAATTTAAAGATGCTCTGCAGGGTGCTCAAGCGCTGGATGATTTAATCGAGCGTAAAAAGCTCGTAGGGCTGCAAACCTCGGTGTATTACTTACCTTATTTTCCAGAGCAAATGCGGTTTCATTTTAACGCTCATAATTTATTGGTTTACGGTAAGCACGACGGCAGGTATCAAGTCAGTGATCCGGTGTTTGAAGAGCCGGTAACCGTAACGCCGCGGGATTTAAACAAAGCCCGATTTGTGCGTGGGCCACTGGCGCCTAAGGGGTTGATGTACACCATAGAGTCGGTGCCAGAACAGATCGATTACCCGAAACATATCCGCGCCGCCATTGCGAAAAACGTTAAGGTGATGACAGGCGCACCACTGCCACTTATTGGCCTGAGAGGGGTGCGCTATTTAGCCGGTAAAGTTGCTAAGCTAAAAGGCAGTGTGCCACAGCAGCGTTTGTACCTTGGCCACATTGTGCGCATGCAAGAGGAGATAGGCACAGGTGGCGCGGGCTTTCGGTTTGTTTACGCCTCTTTTTTACAAGAGGCGGCCGGCTTGTTGCAAGATGACACCCTGGCGCAAGCCTCGGCCGCGATGGATGCCGCAGGGGATTGTTGGCGCGAGTTTGCGTTGCAGGTTGCCCGAGAGTGTAAACGCGGCGATGTGATAAACCGCGAGTTGTTGGCCGATAAACTGCGCCACTGCGCCGCTCAAGAAGAGGCCGTTTGGCAGAGTTTAAAAGCTTGGTGCAAACAAGCACCGCGCGGTTAGTTAAGCAACACAGCGCAGTAGTGGCCGTTGTTGTTGCGGTTTAAGTGAACGCTGCGCTCGGCGCTGGCAAGCAACGCCGTTAAAGCCGCGCCAGAGTATGAGTCGGCCTCGGGGCGGTTGGGCGAGTACACGTTCCAGCGGTGGCCAGCTAATGCTTTCTGCTCGTGTGGGTTTGGCGTAAAGCACAGCTGCAGTGGCAATGCAGGGTAATCGTTAAGCCACTGTTGTAACCCTGTTAAGTGGCTAAAATATTGCGGCATCATCAGTGGTTGCTCGGCGTGTTCTGAGCGCTCTAATAGCAACCAGTGGCTGCCCTCATGCAATGTTTGGGTATCGGCGGGCAGTTGTAAACGCTCTAATTGATGGGCAAAAGGCAACGCAACCTCATCATAACCGCCCACCAGTGCGGTGGTTATTTGGCCGCTGTTAAGGTCGAGGCAGGCATGCAATAAAGCCGCCTCAAAAGAGCACTGCTCTTGTGATATGACCAAAGCATTGCCTGTTAGCTGCAGCAGTTGGGTGAGATAAAACCCCGCCGAGTTGCCCAGCGTGTTAATAAAATGCAATGGCTTAGGCAGTTGTCCGTCGCGCTCAATTTGTACCGCAGTTTTTGCCGAGGTGGTCACCGCGCCGTAACGCGAAGCTAGGTAAACACCGCTATTGCTGGGCAGCTTACGGCCCCCCACACAGCTTAAGCCACCCGCCACACACAGTTGAATATAGCGATCGATACGGCGAATTCGCACCGGATGCCACTGGGCAATAATGGCTTGCAAATCGGGCAGTTGAGTTTGCTCGGCCGTGATGGTGTTGACCAGAGAGTAGCAGCTGGTGATGTTGATCATTGGCTCTGTCCGCTATCGCTAATCACTAAAGCGTTGTTGTTGCCACCAAAGGCAAAGCAATTTAATAAGTAGTGCGCCGGGCGCGCCGCTATGGTGTGCTGCAGCAGCTCAATGCCCAGCTGTGCCTCGCCACGCAAGCGGGTATTAGCCGGTAGTGTGCCTTGCTTTAAAGCGCCCAAGGTAAGGGCAAGCTCGAGCGCCCCAGAGGCACCTAAAGTGTGGCCACAGTAAGGCTTAAGAGCAAACATAGGCGGCACTTGGCCATTAAAAACTCGGAGCAGCGCAGCGGCTTCGGCCTCGTCATTTTTAAGCGACGCGGTGCCATGGGCTTTAATAAAATCAATATCTTGGGTGTTAATGCCACTGTCGCTCAGTGCGTGGCGGATCACGCGGGTTAACTCTTCACCGCTGGTATGGGCCGCGGTAAGGCTGTGGTTGTCGGTGCCGATGGCGCCGCCCAACAATTGCCAGCGGCGCTCGTGGGCCGGGGTGTGTTGCGAGTGACTTAACAGCAATGCACCCAAACCCTCGCCCAATACTAAACCATCGCGGCTGGTATCAAAGGGGTGTATCTCGCCCGCGGGGGATACCAACCCTAAACCGTAAAAGCCCAGCTGACTGGTTTGGTTGCCTTGCTCGCAGCCTAGCACTAAAGCGTGATCCACCAAGCCCGCTTGCAGTAGGCGTCGGCCATACAACAAAGCGTTAGCACTCGAGGTGCAAGCGGTCGAGTAAGTGTAGTGATGCGGCGATAAACCCAGCTCGCGGGCTAAGCGCGCGGCCAGCTTACCGTAGCCAATAATGGGCATGGGTACGGCGCTCTCGGGGCCGCGATCTTGTAGGTCGGCGCGGTAATGCTGCTCGGAGATATGCACATCAAAGGACGATGAGCCAATCAATAAAGCGGTGCGCGCTCGGGCAGGCGTATCCAGCTGAGCACGCTCTAAAATATCTTTTAAAAAGCGATTAAGATGCTGATAAAAACCCTCTGGCTGCAGGCCCGAGGCGCTGGCAAAGTAGGGTATTTGCAGTGGCTCTTGCAGGTTATTAAAAGCTTGCTGCGAAACTGACAAACCGCCTTGCAGTAAGTTGCTTACGCAGGCTTCTAGGTTGTCACCTAAACTGCATTGGGCACTGGGTTGGCGAATATAAGTCAGCATCTAGGGGGTTTTGTCGACAATGGTTTGTGCCAGCGTGTTAATGTTTTTAAGGGCGCGATGAGCCGCGGTGTTACCCTCGATCCGTACATTGTATTGGGTTTTAATGGCCATACAAATTTGCAGCACGTCTAACGAGTCGAGCTCTAATCTGCCGCCCAATAACGGCTCGTTGTTATCTATGTCCGCTGGGGTTAAGTCTTCTTTGTCACACTCTTCGATAATAAGCTCTTTAAGAGACAGCTTGAGTGCGTCGGTGACAGCGTCAACCATCGTGTTTACCTCGTGATATTAAGGCGATAGAGATCAGCCACGCAATAGCCGCACCACCGAGCAGTAAAGCGCAAGGTTGGGCTATCTCAGCCCAGCTGCCTTGGCGTACCAGTACCGCTAAAAACCCCTCTAATGCCCAGTTCATGGGTGACAGCTTAGCGAGGCTTTGCATCGTTTGCGGCATGACAAACGCGGGGATCATTATACCGCCAATAGCCGCCAGTAAAATATTGATCGCCCCGCTGATGGCGGTGGCCTGCTCTAAAGTGCGCGCTAAAGCGGCGATTAAACTGGCCATTGCTAAGGCCATAATGCTGGTAGCACTGCCAATGGCCAGCAACGCCAGCAGGTTAACTTGCAAAGATAAACCCTCGGCGCCAAGGCGCGGTAATAATAACGCACCGAGGGCCAGCATCAGTATCAGTTGCAGCAAGTTAACTAAAAAATAAGGGATTAACTTGGCCCCGTAAATAATGCTGGTGGCCACGCCAAAGGTGCGCAATCTTGCCAATGTGCGCTGTTGACGCTCTTGAATCACGGTGGTGGACAAGGGAATGGCAATAAAAAACATGGCAAAAATCAACCAGGCGGGTACGCTTTGTTGCACCGCATTGGGGCGGCTTTGTTGCTTGTTATGGTCGGTTTTAATAAAACCTTTGTGCAGTAATTGCTGCTCGGCGTAGGAGCGATCGTAGCCTAACGACAAAGCGATTTCGTGGGTGTTAAAGCGCGCAAAGGCATCTTGTACCGCGGCGTTGATTAACAAACGGTCGCGTTGGGGCAGTTCGGGGGCAAAACGCAAAGTGACACCGGGGGCAGAGCTGGTGCCCTCAAGCGCTGCCGTAAAATTGTTGTTGAGGGTTAAAGAAAATAATTTTTTATTGCCCGATAACGCCAGCGGTTGATCCTGCGTAGGGGTAAAGCTTAGGTACTCTTGGCGGTTCAGTTCGGTGACAAACTCTGGGTGGGAGTTGCTGTTGTCGATCAGCCAGCCCGATAACTGCAGCGCTGGCTGATCGCCCAGTTGCTCTTGCAGCGCCAGCGACATAATCGTAATAAACAACCCAGGCATTAAAAAAAGCACCAGCAATGCGTGCCAGTCGCGCACCAGCAGCAAGGTTTCTTTACGCACAGAAGCCGTCAATGCGCCCATTAGAGCTCTCCTGCGCCACTGATGCAGCTGAGGTAAACCTCTTCTAAGCGGCGCTGTCCGTAACGTATCTGCTCTATAACAACACCCGCTGACTCCAATCGCGTTAACACTGTTGCGAGGGTTTTACCGTGGCCGGCCAAATAAAACTGCCACCAGCCGTCTGTTTGTTTTATGCCGTTAAGCTCCAAGGCTAAGCTCGCCGTAGGGTCGGGTGTTAATTTTACATAAATGCTGTGTTGCTGCTCGTTTAGTAAATCGGACATGGGCCCTTGCAGCAGTATGCGGCCTTGGTCCATCACCGCCACTGTGTCGGCCAAAGACTCCACCTCACTTAAAAGATGCGAAGTGTAAATAACCGCGGTGCCCTCGGCGTTAAGCTGGCGCAAGGTGTCGAGCAAAAACGCCCGCGAGTGCGGATCGACGTTGGCGGTGGGCTCGTCCAGTATCAACAACTTAGGCGCTTGCAGCAGGGCAATGGCAAAGTTAAGGCGGCGTTTAAGGCCACCAGAGAGCTGTCCGGCGCGGCGGCTTTTAAACTCGGCTAAAGCGCAGCGGGCAATCGCGTGCTCGCTGCGCAGCTGCTGAATTTTGCGGGGTAAATTAAGCACGCCGGCAAAATATGCCAAGTTTTCGGCCACGCTAAGGCGGGGGTAAAAAGCAAACTCTTGCGGCACCAAGGCAATGTCTGGGTGGCCTAAATAAACCTTCTCTTTGTGCAGGGTAATGCTGCCCGAAGACGGCGTTAATTGCCCCGTCATTAGGCTCACTAAGGTGGTTTTGCCAGCGCCATTGGGGCCCAATAGGCCCAAGATTTCACCCTCGGCCACTTGCAGCGAAACATCAACCACTTGTTGTTGCGGCTGGCGATAGGAAAACGTCAGCCCTTTAGCGCAAAGCAATATCCTTGCCCCCTTATTATAAAGGCGCAACTATACCGCTTTTAAGGCTAACTTCCGAGAGTTTCGATAAGCCGCTCGGCCGTTAGAATATACGGCGCTCAGTTTAAACACGCTGGAAGTAACGCAGCGTTTAGCCGTCTTGGTTGTGTTGATAGAATCATCGGCGTTGCTTAGCGTGCCATTGTTGTTGTGCACTGTGGGTAGTGGTTAATACTTATGGCATTACTTTAACGCCTGTAATAAGGTTTGGTGTCTAAGGGAGGCATTAGCGAAAGGGATTGTTCAGTGTTGTTTTTAATTCTCTCTCCTCGCCGTAACCTGCACCTTTAGCGTCATCCGCACACGTGCATTACCATCGTGTACTGGTTTTTTAGCACCCTTAGCAGTGCCTATTTCGATAAAATAAAAATGGAGTTCGATATGTTTTTGTCAAAAATTACTCGCCTGACGGCTTTTGCCAGTGTGTTCTTTCTGGTGGCTTGTGGTGGTGGCGGCAGTGATTCGCCAGCCTCCAATAGCAAAACACCCACTGCTACGCTACCAGCGCCTGTAAACCAAGAGCAGGTAAGCGTTAATACGACACCGTAAAAGGGCTGTACGACACAAGTCTGGGAGAGAACAAACAGTATTACTATATTGGTGGCGACGGTGTGTTAACCGCCTATAACTATCTTGGTGATGGCGCCGATGCCGGCGATAACTGTTACCGCGAGTCTATCGCCGGTGAGACCAATGGCACTATTAGTGGTGTACAATTAAAAGTTTTAGATTCGGGCGATTTTTCTATTGCCGTGGGCGCTAGCAATGTGGTGCTATGGATGTCGGGTAATGAAATGATCAAGCTCACCACTACAGGAATGAGCGCAGGCGGCATTTTGTCGCTGAAACTTAACGGGCACTTGATCCACCTCACAGGCAAGCGCGCAACCGACGTCACCATTGATGATATTTTAGGCATGTTGTGCCAGTAAAGAGCATTAGCTTTGTTATGTAACCCCTGCCGGCTGTGGTACCATCCCCCCCCCCGTGCCGGTACAGGGGGCACGCGTTAAGCGTGTCCCCTGTGTTTATTTTATTGCCCATCTATAGCTATCGTCATATCGCTTTATTCCCGCTTTTTTAAATGTAAGCTTTCCCAAGCGATCGCTATTTTTTTAAAAACGTGCGTGCTTATATTTTTGTGCTGGCCCTAGGTCGTTGAATTGTAAGCGAATAATTCTGTGGCTCGATCCTTGCTCTAGATTGTTTAAATGGACAAACATCAAAGGTGGATTGCATGGGTGGCAAAGCGACAGAAAATCTTAAAGTAATAAAATTAACGGCGCTTGTGGTGGCACTGGCGCTGGCAGGCTGTGGCAGCAGCAGTGATGACTCTGGCGCACCAGTGGCCAGCTCGTCGTCATCCAGCGCTATGCAAAGCAGCTCGGCAGCGGCGGGCAACAGTGCCCCAGTGGTTGATGCCGGCGTCGCCGTTACGGTAGATTCTGGCGAGCAAGTACAGTTGCAAGCCAGCGCGAGTGATGCCGATGGCACCATAGAAAGTATTGCATGGCGACAGCTGTCAGGGCCGCGAGCCCTGTTGCAGCAAAACGACGATAAGCCAGAGGTTGTTACTTTTAAAGCGCCCAGTCCGGGGCGTGCTGACAGCGCACAAATGCAATTAGAGGTTACCGCTACCGATAACGACGGCGCCTCAGTGAGCGACACAGTTACAGTATCCATCAAGCGGGTGAACCAGGCGCCGGTTGTCGAACTGGGTGGCTTGCGTGCCTTGCGGCCAACACCCGCAGTGACCTTACACGCCACCGCGTACGATCTAGACGGCGAGATAGACAGCTATTTGTGGCAGCAGGTGGCGGGCGAGCCTGTTACGCTAAGCGACATTGACCGTAAAACAGCCCGTTTTGATGCCTCGCAACTGGAGGGCGACGCGCGATTAGAGTTCCGATTAACGGTCACTGATAACGATGGTGCGCAAGGCGCCGATCAGGTAACAGTGGTGTTGACCAACCAAGACGCCCCAGTGGTTAAGGTGGCCTTTCCTCCAGATCGATCAGCGACCAGCGCCACAAGTATATCGGCGTTTGGCTCGGTGGCCGTAGAGGCGAACGCAGGCTTGGCAAAAGTTGTGGTGGATGCCGGTATCGCACCGGTTACCGCCACCTTAGACGCCGATGGCAACTGGCGCGCCGAGGGTGTGCAGTTGCCCACTGGCGTCAACAAAACACGGCTGACGATCACGGCTTACGATTCAGAAGGGCGCATAGGGTATGCCGGCTCGGAGGTGGTACTCGATAGCAACTCCGCGGTGGGTTATGGCACCAGTTGGGTGCAATCTAAAGCCATGCTGCTCTCCCCCGACGCAACATCGGCTTGGGTGATGGCTGATGGCGATTTAAACGATGACCTAAAACTCATACAGATTGATTTAAACAACGGTCGGCGCCAAGCGGCGATCACAGACTTTAGTGATATTGGTCAAGGTGTGTCGCACAACAGTTATGAAGATTTTGTGTATGACGCGAGTACCGAGCAGTTTTATTTATCGTCTACTGTTTATCCGGACGACGATAAAGAGGCCGATCCGGTGGGCAAGATTTTGCAGGTTGACGCGGTTAGCGGTGCGCGCTCGGAGTTAGCACTTACCGGTGTGGATGCTGAGGACGCATTAATCTCCCCTAAAGGCTTGTACTTACACACCGACGATAATCTGTACATCGCCGATCAGCTTTCGGCCGCGTTGGTTAGGGTCGATTTGGCATCCAAGCAAGTGCACTCTGTTTATGAGGGTGAGCCGGTTAGCGGCGATTTTTATGCGCCAGATAGACTGGCTTATGACCCTTTAACAGACCGTTTGTTAGTCTCGGTTGGTGGTATAGGCACGGTCGATCTAGCCGCGGTGACCTTAACGGAGCCGGCGCAAATGCAGGTCATCTCTGAGGGAGATGGTATTTCATTTGGCCCAATCCCCATCGGGTTTGCTACCGGTTTGGCGGTCGATGAAGACAATAACCGCGCCTATATGACCACAAGCCTAGACAACGGGGTGGTGCAAATAGAGCTGAGCGATGGCTCGCGAACACTGTTGGCCGAGGCCGCTTTCGAGGGGCAGAGCAATGCACAAGGGTTAATTTACGATCGCGCTAGCGGAGTTATTTACGTTGTTAAAGGCCGCGATTATCAGCAAAAGCTGTTGGCTATTGACGCCTTAAGCGGCGCTACAGTCGTGGTTAGCCAGAGCCGCTTTTAAGCCTTTTACCGGCTTACAAGTCTTGCCTTGGGTTAGTCGCTCTGTTTAATAAGGTTTTATAAATCGTTTTAAGTAGCGCTCAGCCGAGCGCTATTTTTTTTGTGGCAGCACTATCTTGCCCTGCTTAGCATTGCCTGATGGATGTCCTCTAAGCGTAAACCGCGAGTGTCCATGCCGCTTTTTAACAGCAGGCCAATGGCGATCACCAGCGGTAGGGCAATGACTAAAGCCGATAGCGCAAGGTGATCCAGTAGGCCTGCTACACCAAGACCGGTGCCGACAATACCGCCAAGCTTAGAGCTGGCGGCAACAATGCCAGAGCCCGTGCCACGCAAACTAACGGGGTAAATCTCAGAGGCGTAAGGAATCAGCATGGCAATAATACCGCTCGCGCTGACCAACAATAAAGAGGTGCACAGCGTAAGTACTGGCAGCGTTAACATATCCAGCGCACTGCACAGCGCAAACAAACCCAACGCTAAAGCGGTGAGGGCGGTAAACAAAGTGAGGGTGTAGATCGAGTTCCAGTGGTGGTAGAGCCAAATCACCACCGCGACGCCGGGCAACGCAAAAAGCGCCGACATAGCCACCAAGCTGTTGGCGTACTCGGATAACCCTAAGCTGTACAGGTTGGTGGGCAGCCAGAGCAAAAAGCCAAAGTTGACCAGCCCCCAAGCAATGCCCGCCACCACCAACCCCAAGGTGATGCCCAGATAAGGTGGGCGAAACAATTCGCGCAGCGAGCCCGAGGGCATATCGCTTAAGTCCTCTATCACCACAGCGCTGGAGTGTTGCGCGTTGCCACTAAAGCGCCCCAGCACACCGCGGGCCTCGTGGTTGAATCCTTTACTGGCTAAAAACCGGGGAGACTCGGGGATATAGCGGTTAAGAAAAATCACCATCAAACCGGTGGGCAAACCTAACAGCCAGAGGATACGCCAACTAAAAAGCGGCTCTAATATAGCCGCCGAACCGGCCGCGGCCAAATAACCCGCAATGGTGCCCACCCCGCCCAGAGTGACCAAGAGCCAACCGCGGTGCGCCGCCGGAATCGACTCGGCCATCAGTGTAAAGGTAATCGGCAATAACCCACCGGCCGATAAACCCATTAAAAAGCACATGGCCAAATTCCATGAGAACGATGGCATTGCACCGCAAATGGAGGTGCCAATAAACATCAGTGCCGAGAGTAAAATAGCCGCGCGACGACCATAGTTATCCGCCGCCATACCCCACAAAACGGAGCCAACCGTAGTGCCCGTTAGCGCGACAACCGCTAGCACCCCAGCCGACTGGCTGCTTAAGCTGTACTCGTTGGCCATGCCCGGCATGACAAAACCTAAGGTGGCCGGCTTCATAACATCGATGGTCACCGCCACCATTAATACCGCCACCAGTTTGTAGTGCTCGCTATTGAGCGGCACGCTGTCGGCCACATGAAACTGCAATGGGGTATCGATGTGTTGCCCGATAACCGCCACCTTGGGTAAAGCACCATAAGCCGACAGTAATAACCCCAAAGGGATCATGGCCATACCTGCCATCATAGTGACGCTCATGTCCATACCGACCATTTGGTAGCCCATGGATGCCGAATGCAAAAACATAGGAATGTGGGACAGTACGCCTAAGGTAATGCCTAAGCAGCCTAACCAAAACGCAATGGGGTGATTAAAGTTCATGAAATAATAGCTCGATATATTGATGATGCTACTCAGGCATAGCCGCGGCGGTTATATAAATCAGCCGCTGCGTCAGCGTGGTTTGCAACAGTGTGTTCGAGGAGACAACGAACGTTAAAACAATGACGTATATTTTTATTGCCCTTACCAAACATCAGAGTGCCGTGGTGAGAGTTATTTCAATAGGTCGGCGATTATAACAATAACAGACAATGGCGCAATCATGGCGCCGGGCGGGCACCGTTAGATGCCCGCTTAAAGAGGTTACTTAGGTTGTTGCGTAACGCGCAGGTAGGGTTTTAGCGTTTTCCAGCCGCCGGGGAATTTTTTCTTTGCCTCTTCGTCGCTGACCGAGGGCGGAATAATCACATCGTCGCCTTGCTGCCAGTTGGCGGGGGTGGCAACCGTATGGTTGGCGGTTAACTGTATCGACTCGAGCAAACGCAAAATTTCATGGAAATTGCGACCACTGTTCATGGGGTAGACCAGCTGCGCTTTGATTTTTTTATCCGGGCCAATAATAAACACCGTGCGTACGGTAGCGTTGTTGGCTGCCGTGCGACCTTCACCGGTACCAGATTCATCGGCTGGCAGCATATTGTATAGCTTGGCAACGTTTAAATTCGTGTCGGCAATCATTGGGTAATTGGGGGCGGTGCCTTGGGTTTCTTCGATATCTTTCGCCCATCCCTCGTGGTTTTCTACCGAGTCAGTGGAAAGGCCCAAAATCTTGGTGTTAAGCTTATCGAACTCGGGCTTTAATTGTGCCATTGAGCCCAGCTCGGTGGTGCAGACGGGGGTAAAATCTTTTGGGTGAGAAAATAAAATAGCCCATTTGTCGCCGATCCACTGGTGAAACTTAAGCGTGCCTTCGGTGGATTGCGCGGTGAAATCGGGTGCCGTACTGCCAATTCGTAAAGTCATAAAATCACTCCTTTGGTAACTACGCTGCTCAAAAGGGTAAAAGCCTCGAGGCGTAAAGTTGTGTGCTTTGGGGTATCGACAAACATCATATAGAGGTTGATGCAGCCTGTTAAATCATCAATTGGCATAGCTTATAAGCAATTGATATATAGGGAATGCATCTATCAGCGGGGCTGTTGCATTTTTAATACCCGGACACTCCGCCCATTTGAGTTTTAAAGATTTTTAGTTTTCCGTTAACAGCGAACGCGTTAAACAGACATTGCGATGGCATTGATTGCTGTTAAAAAGTGTTATCTGCAACACGGCGATTAACGTTGCCGTGCAGGACGCGGATTTTAAAATTAACGCCATCACTAAGGTAAAATCATCGTCGTAATTTACGCCATTGGATGGGTGTGGCTTGTTGTATTTACAAATAGCGCTCTGCGCCCTGTAAATTGTGCGAGCTAAGTTTACCGCGCCGCGCCGCCGGCGCCATTGCCCGATTGGAACAACCCTTGCGTAACAGCTAGTATGAGAAGACACGCGGTGTTTATTCATCGGCGCGCACATCGCGCGCTTAATCGCCCGTTATCTAACGCAGTTATTTTTTAAGGAACCCTATGTCGACCTACTGGCAGAAGACTTTAACGTTTGCTCAGCAGTTGCGCCATGAGCTGCACGCGCAGCCCGAGCTAGGCTGGCAAGAGCACAACACCGCGCAGCGTATACGTCAGGAGCTTGATAACCTTGGCATTAGCTGGCGTGCTTGCGCCGGCACCGGTACCGTCGCGTGGTTAAATGCCGAGGCTAACAACAGCGCCGTACCGTCAGTGGCTTTGCGTGGCGATATAGACGCACTGCCGATCCACGAGCGCACCGGAGTGCCTTGGCAGTCACAGGTGCCAGGTTGTATGCACGCCTGTGGTCACGATGGGCATACGGCGGCATTAATGGCCAGCGCCGCTTGGTTAAAACATGTCGAGCATCAACTGCCCGGTCGCGTTACTTTATTGTTTCAGCCCGCCGAGGAAGGCGGCCATGGCGCCCGAGAGATGATTGCCGACGGCGCGCTGGACGGCGTCGATTGCATTTACGGCTGGCACAATTGGCCGGCCATTGAATTTGGTAAATTAGCCTGTCCCGACGGCATTGTTATGTGCGGCAATGGCACCTTTGAGATAACCGTAAATGGCCAAGGCGGGCACGCCAGTCAACCCGAGTTATGCCGCGATCCGGTGTTGGCCGCCAGCGCCATTACCTTGGCGTTGCAGCAAGTGGTCAGCCGTCGTATGGCGCCACAGCAAACTTGCGTACTCAGTGTTACCTCTATCGATGCGCGCTCGGCCGATACCGTGACGCCAGATCAGGCCGTGATCGGTGGCAGTATTCGCGTATCCGACTCGGCCGCTCGCGAGCGCATGAATAAACTGATTGTCGAGATCGCCCAACATACGGCGGCAAGTTACGCCGTGCAATGCGAGGTGGTGATTAAACCGCGCTATGACCCGACCATCAATCACCCCACCGCTGCCGCCGCGATGCGCGATAACTGGCAAACGTTGTACGGTAACGATGCACTGGATAGCGCAACGCGCCTGCCCATCATGGCGTCAGAAGATTTTAGTTACTACCTGCAAAAAATTCCCGGCGCCTTTGCCTTAATTGGCGCCAATGACGGAGCGAATAACGCACATCCCTGTCACAGTTCACAGTACGATTTTAATGATCGTTTGCTTGAGCCGGTGGTGCGTTTGTACGCTCAATTGGTAGGAGCACCAGCACCGCCCTAAATTACATTTCACCGACCAGTTCTGGTTGGCAAGTTGTGCCGAGGCACTATTAAGGAGACGAGTATGAGCATATTTGAACAGCGCGAATCCGAAATTAGAGGCTACTGCCGCATTTACCCTGTGGTATTTGACACCGCCAGCAACGCACGGCAAACCGATGATCAGGGCAAGGAGTACATTGATTTTTTTGCCGGTGCCGGCGTGCTAAATTTTGGTCACAACAACGAGCGGATGAAGCAGGCGGTCATCGATTACATCAAAGCCGACGGTGTGACTCACAGCTTAGATATGCACAGCACCGCAAAGCAGCGCTTTATGGAGCGTTTTACCAAAACCATATTAGAGCCTCGCGGTATGCCCCATAAAATGCAGTTTATGGGACCTACCGGCACCAACTCGGTAGAGGCCGCGCTTAAAATTGCCCGCCGCGTCACAGATCGTACCGAGGTTGTGGCTTTTACCCACGGCTTTCACGGTATGACTCTAGGGGCATTAGCCTGCACCGCCAACCAGGTGTTTCGCGGTGCTGCCGGGGTGCCCCTCAACCATGTGTCGCACTATCCCTTTGGCGCCAACAAACACACAGACGACAACCCGCTAAGCAATGGCGTGGGCACCATCGATCAATTGCGTGCGCTGTACCTCGATGGCTCCAGTGGCATCTTGCCGCCGGCGGCATTTTTAGTCGAGACCATTCAGGCCGAAGGCGGCATCAACGTCGCCGATAAACAGTGGCTGCAAGATCTGCAAGCGCTGGCAAAAGAGTTTGGCGCTTTATTTATTATCGACGACATTCAGGTGGGCTGCGGGCGCACCGGCAGTTACTTTAGTTTTGACGATTTAGATCTCGACCCAGACGTTATCTGCCTTGCCAAAGGCATTGGCGGTTGGGGTACACCCATGGCCATGAACTTAGTCAAGCCCGAGGTGGATAAACATTGGCGGCCGGGCGAGCACACGGGCACGTTCCGTGGGCAAAACTTGAGTTTTATTGCCGGCGCCGAGGCGCTGGGCTACTTCGAAGACGACAGCTTTATGCAACAAGTAAAAACCAAGGGCAAATTAATGCACGAGGCTATCCTCCCCCTTGAGAAGAGCTTTGACGATTTGCAGGTGCGCGGCAGGGGCATGATTTACGGCCTGGATGTGGGCAGTGGCGAGCGCGCTAAAGCGATTGTGGCCGCCTGCTTTGCCGATGGCCTGTTGGTGTCTACCTGTGGCTCGGGTGGACGGGTTGTTAAGTTAATACCGCCACTGACGATCCCCGACGATGACTTGCAGCAGGGCTTAGACACCCTGATTGCCCACACCCAAAAAGTGATGGGGGAGGCCGCATGAGAAAACGCGATGATATGACGTTTCCGTTTGAGGAGTACGAGCGCCGCATTAGCGAGTTACGCAGCCGTATTCAGCAGCGGCAGTTAGATGCCGTGGTGATCTCCGACCCCGAGAACATCATGTACCTAACGGATTATCAAACCACCGGCTACTCGTTTTTTCAGGCGCTGGTGGTGCCCCTTGAGAGTGAGCCTTTTATGATTACGCGGGCGCTGGAAGAGTCCAACGTTATTGCCCGCACCTGGGTCGAGCACACCCGGCCCTACACAGACACCGGTGATGCGATTCAAATGCTGGTGGATGGCTTGCGCGCATTTGGCTTGGCCGATAAACGCATCGGTTACGAGCGCAACAGTTATTTTTTTCCGGCCTATCACCAAGACTATATTCACACCACGTTGATCGGTGCAAAACTGCTCGACTGTTTTGGCATTGTCGAGCAAGGCCGCATTTGCAAATCACCGGTTGAGATCGAGCTTATGCGCCGCGCCGCCGTGGCCACCGAGGCGGGCATGCAGGCGGGTATTGCCGCCTGTGAAGCCGGCGCCACCGAAAACGATATCGGCGCCGCTATCAGCTCGGCGATGTTCCGCGCCGGCGGTGAGCCGCCGGCGGTAATGCCTTACGTTACCTCGGGGCCGCGCACCATGATTGGTCACGCCACCTGGGAGGGGCGCGTGGTGCAGCCGGGCGAACATGTTTTTTTAGAGGTCGGCGGTTGTTATCGGCGTTATCACACCGCCATGATGCGCACGGTGGTGCTGGGCAACTTAAGCGATTCTATGTACAAAGCGCAAGAGAAAATGAAGCGCGCTTTAGCCGCGGTGCACGAAAATTTTCAGCCGGGCATGACGGTGTCCGATGCCGATAACCTCGTGCGCAATATTATTTCTGATAACGACATAGGTGCACGCCTGATCACCCGCTCGGGGTACTCCATCGGTATCGCTTTTCCCCCCAGCTGGGATGAAGGCTACATCATCAGCTTAAAGCAGGGTGAGTCGGCCATTTTGCAAGAGGGCATGACGTTTCACATTATCCCTTGGATGTGGGGTGTCGATGGCGACAAAACCTGTGGCATCTCCGATACGATTCACATCACCTCAAAGGGTTGTGAATCTTTTTTTAGTATGGAGCAGGATTTTACTGTTAAACCAGAGCATGGCGCGGGCACAGTTGCCCAGCTGCCCGCTAACAAAAAAAATAACAAAGCTTCACCTGCTGACAAAGACAAAGATAAAACGCAAACCCACAAGCCGGCACAAACCACTGGTCGCGCCCACTACGATAAATCGTGAGGATACTTATGCTGACTGCAACGAACCCTTATAGCGGAGCAAAAATTGCCGATTACCCAGCGCTGGACAACACGGCCATGGCCGAGCGGATCGGCGCGGCAGATAAAGCCTGTGACGCTTGGCAAGGTAAAAGTTTTGCCCAGCGCGGCGATGTTCTGCGCGCGGTAGCAAAAGCACTGCGCGAGCAAAAGCTAAGCATTGCAAAAATCATGGCCGACGAGATGGGCAAACCCATAAAAGAAGGCGGCCCCGAAGTAGAAAAAGCCGCTGCTTGCGCCGAGTATTACGCCGATCACGCCGAGGCTTTTTTGGCCGATGAAACGCTCGCCTCGGATGCCAGCTTAAGTTATGTGCGCTACCAACCACTGGGGACCTTGCTGGGAATCCTGCCCTGGAACGCGCCTTTGTGGCTGGCGTTTCGGTATTTGGCGCCCGCACTTATGGCTGGCAACACCTGCGTGATGAAGCACGACCCCCATGTGCCGGCAAGTGCGCAGGCCATTGTCGATGCGTTTGCCGCCGCCGGTGCCCCCGCCAATATCATGGTTAATTTACCGGTTACAACGTCCCAAGTAGAGGCCGCCATTCGCGATCCGCGCATTGCGGCTATCTCTTTTACCGGCTCGGCCAAAGCCGGCGCTAAGGTGGCCTCAGTGGCCGGCAGCGAAATTAAACCAACGGTATTAGAGCTGGGCGGCTCCGACCCTTTTATTGTTTTAGCTTGCGCCGATTTAGAGCGCGCCGCCGATATCGCCGTGCTGTCGCGAATTATCAACGCCGGCCAATCGTGCATCGCCGCCAAGCGTATTTTAATCGAGCAAAGTATTTACTCCGAGTTTACCCAGATGCTGCAACAGCGTTTAGCGGCGCTGACCCTGGGCGACCCCACCCTCGAGGACACCCAGGTCGGGCCAATTGCGCGGGATGACTTACGGCAAAACTTGCATCGCCAGGTAAGCGAGACAATCTCTGCCGGGGCGCGCTGCTTATTGGGTGGCCAGTTGCCCGCCGGTGAAGGCTTTTTTTATCCTCCCACCTTGCTGGCCGATGTCACCTCGCAGATGTGCGCGTTTCGTGAAGAGACCTTTGGCCCGGTCATGGCCGTGGCTCCGGTGGCCGATTTAGAGCAGGCCATCGCCATTGCCAACGATACCGAGTACGGTTTGGGTGCGGCTTTGTGGATGGCCGACACAGATGCTGCGCAGCAAGCTGCGGCGCGGCTAAACGCTGGGCAGGTAGCCATTAATGGCATTGTAAAAACCGATCAACGTTTGCCCAGCGGTGGTATTAAACGCTCGGGCTATGGTCGCGAGCTAGGTCCGCACGGCATTCGTGAGTTCGTCAACGCAAAACAAGTGTGGGTTGGTTAAAGGCCAGCACAGCGCAGCGCGTTTTGTGGCTGCTGCGCTGTGCTGGGCACACAAGGCAATTGCTGTAAGCAGATGCCCCTGGTACGGCTTATTTTACGTCCGCAATTAAAGATCCTAAAACTGCGCTGCACACACCCATGCGCAATCAGGCCGGCTCTATGGCTAAAAATCGACAGCGCATCGTAAAATACGCGATTAACAGTTTTTTGTTTTTTATCTCAGCGCCGTGGCTGCCCGTTAGGCAATTTCACACCGGTCGATTGTTTTAATCCGGGCCGGCGTGCTATGGATCTTACGTGGATAACAACCGCTGGTTGTTATCCCAGCCTTAAAGGCACTGTGGCAGTCCGCTGATCCCGCTGGGTTAAGGCGGCTTAGGTGGGCACTCTGTGTCAGAAAAAGCCACCCTGTAACCCATTACATTGTGGCTTGAAGCTGCTAAGCTTGCGCTTACTGTAACCCTAAGGAGTCGCCATGATGTCGCTTAGCCCTGCCATTTATCGTTTAACACTACCGGTTTTATTACTCTTGATGGCTTTGCCGGCCAGTGGGTTTGACGACTTTATACGCCGCGATGGGCACCGATTACTGGAAGGCGATCGCGAGTTTCGCTTTGCCGGTATTCACGCACCCGAGTTACACCGCATTGAAGACGACGCCCGTGGCACTTGTGCCGCCGACCCCCGCGGTTGGGGGCAATACTTTCGTTGGCCCACCGCCGATGAGCAAGAAAACTGGATTAAAGCTCTGGTAAAAAGTGGCCACCGCGCCATGCGGGTTTATGTTTTATCGGTGGCCACGCCGTCGGATGCCGAATGCGGCCGCGAAACCCATATTTTGCCGCCGACCCAAGCGGGCGGTAAGCCGCGCTTAAACGAGGCGGCAATGGTGCATTACGATCGCATGATCGCGCTATCGCAAAAGCACGGGTTGCGTTTAATCCTGCCGTTTATCGATCACTGGAAGTGGTGGGGCGGGCGGGAGCAGCTGGCGGCTTTTTACGACGAGACTGCCGATGACTTTTACGATACCAACAGTAAAACCTACGCCGCCTACCAAGATATTATTCGTCAGGTCATTGAGCGCACCAATAGCATTACTGGCCGCGCTTACAAAGATGAAAAAGCCATCATGGCGTGGGAGACCGGCAACGAGCTAAAAGACTCTGGCGAGGCCTTTGTTACCCAAACAGCGGCGCTCATTAAGCAGCTGGACAGCAACCACTTGGTAATTGACGGCACCTATTTAACAATTAATCAGTTTGCCTTAGACGATCCCAATGTGGATATTATCTCGAACCACTTTTACACCACCAATGACAACAATAACCCCGAGCAGGTCCTGAAAGATCTGACCGCCATTGGCGGCAAAAAGGTGTACCTGATTGGCGAGTTTGGGTTGCGCGATGCCGAAGGCTTAAACGACATTATGCAGGCGGCTGTGCACACCGATTATCAAGGTGCGCAAGCGGCGGGGGTGTTTATTTGGGGCTTTCGTGGCCACCGTCATAACGGCGGTTTTTATTGGCATAAAGAATACACGGGTCATTACAGCTACCATATTCCGGGCTTCCCCGAGGGCGACGCCAATGAAGAGCTCGCGGTGGTAAATCTGGTGCGCCAAGCGCAGGCGCAAATGGCGGGGTTGGCCGCCGCCGAGCCATTGCCAGCACCCGAACCACCGATTTTACGCGCTATTGCCGACCCGCGTGGCCGTATCGACTTTATGGGTGCGCCGTTAGGGCGCAGCTACCGTATAGAGCGGGCCACCCACGCCGCGGGGCCGTGGCAGGTTATTGGCGATAAGGTCTCGGATGGCTTGCAAGAGTACCGCCCTTCTGAGCAGATCTTGTTTCAAGACCGTGACGAGTTAGTGCCGGGCCAGATGTATTACTACCGGGTGATTGCTCGCAATGAGAGCGGTGAGTCGGCCCCGTCGAATGTGATGCAATGGGTGATGCCGTAAACTTAGGGCTCTTGTTGCAACAAAAAAAATGGCTTAGGGTGGCGGTTAACTTACCCACTTTACGCCATTTATGATGAATCGCTTGTCGTTGCCGCCCGCTATGGGCGCGCTTATCCGTTGTTGTCGCGCGGCGCTGCTTTGGCTATGGGCGGCGCTGCTGGCTGTGGCTTTGCTGGGATGCTCTTCTGCGCCCAGCTACGGCGGTAGCGCGCAATCGCTGAGCATCACGATCTTGCCCAATCACAGCAAACAGTTTGTTTATCGCTTAAGTGGCGCCGCGCAACAATCCCCCGGCTCGCTGGCGCAAGCGCCTCGCTATATGCCCGATCGGCGCGATTATAATAAACTCCAGCGCCGCGCCGCGTACGTTGTCAGTGCCACAGGTTACTGCCGTGAGGGCTACATGGAGTTGGATTTTCGGCTCAATATGCAACAGCAATGGTTGCGTGGCGAGTGCAAAGAAAGCGCCACCGATGCCGATATTAAAACCTATGCAGAGCAAACTCAGTTGTCATTAGATGCATTAGGTGAGTAGTTTTTAAGTATACTGGCGCGATTTCCTGCCCGATCTTGGAGATCGCCCATGAGCCTGCCCTGCCTTTACCTTAAGCCACAAACCGATCGACGCTTGCACCGCGGCCATCTGTGGATTTACAGCAACGAAGTGGACATTAACCGCAGCCCGTTAAAAAGCTTTAGCCCAGGCCAGCAGGTGATGGTGCTGAACAATCGGGATCAACTGCAGGGGGTGGCGCTGATCAATCCCGCCAGCTTAATCTGTGCGCGTCTTATCAGCCGCGATGCCAGCTTGCTCGATGGCCCGTTGTTGCAATCGCGTTTTGCCCGCGCACTGGCGTTGCGCGAGCAGGCTTTTCATCAGCCTTATTATCGATTAATTTTTGGCGATAGCGATTTACTGCCGGGCTTGGTGGTGGATCGCTTTGGCGATTACCTTGTGGTGCAAATTGCCTCGGCGGGGATGGAGGCGTTGCGCGATGTGCTGGTCGAGCAATTGCAGGCCTTGCTGCAACCGGTGGGGATTTTGTTGGCTAACGACCACAGCGCCCGCGAGCTAGAAGGGCTGCCGCGCTATACCGAGGTGGCCTATGGTGCGGTGCCCGATGAGCTTGAGCTGATCGAAAACGACACTCGATTTATGGCCCCGGTGGCGACCGGACAAAAAACCGGTTGGTTCTATGACCATCGTTTGGCTCGCGGACAATTGCGCCAGTGGGTGGCCGGCAAGCGCGTGCTGGATGTCTTCTCTTACATCGGTGGCTGGGGTATTCAGGCCGCCAGCGCCGGTGCTGGGCAGGTGGTGTGCGTCGATGCCTCGGCGCGGGCGATTGCCGGTGTGGCGCAAAACGCCAAGTTAAATGCTGTGCAGGATCGTGTCACGGGGCGCCAAGGTAAGGCGATTGACGTGATGAAAGCGCTGCAGGCCGAGGGCGAAAAGTTTGATGTGGTGATCCTTGACCCGCCAGCGTTTATTAAACGCCGCAAAGATCAAAAGGCGGGCGAGGCGGCCTACCGCCATATCAATGAGCTGGGGTTAAAGTTATTGGCCGATGGTGGTTTGTTGGTGTCGGCCTCTTGCTCGATGCATTTGGCGGCTGAGACATTAACCGACATAGTGCGTGCCAGCGCCGAAAAAACCGGGCATGACGCGCGCATGATTCACTTTTGTGGCCAAGGCCCCGACCACCCAGTGCACCCGGCTATCGTTGAGACGCGCTATTTAAAAACAGTGTTTGCCCGGGTGTTTAAGCGTCATCATTAAGTGCCTCTGCCAGGGCCAAAATGGCTTGCTGCAGTGCTAACTCATCGCCTGGCGTGGCCTTTAGTGCCGCATCAAGTGCGGCGACGCCCGCCTGCCAGCGGGCGCGCTGTTGCTCGCTAAGGGCTGGTGGCCAATCGTCTAGAGCGTTAATAAATTTTTGTAAACCAAGATAGCGCCCGTGGGTATCGCAACCGTTTGGGGCAAAGTCGCAGGCGTGCTCTGGTTGTTGCCGGCTGAGGTTGTCCAGCTCGGCGGCGAGTAAAGAGTGCCATAGCTGCAGCCGCGCCGAGGCGCTCAAGGCAAAGTAAGGTGCCGCAAGGCTCGAGGTGTGATCGGCCCACTGGCGAGCTAACTGCTCGCTGTCATCGCACAATAATTTACTGCTCAGGGCGAGGTAATCGCGCCGTCGGTTTTGCGGCAGGTTGGCAGGGGACAGCTCCGAGCCGGCTTTACTTTGGCGCTTAAACTCTTGTGCGCGGCGCTGGCCCGACTCGCCAAACAGTAAAAACTCCAGCGGGTGCAGGCCTAAACTGGCCTCGTTATCGGCGGTCAGGCCATGCTGCTGGCGCACACTGGTGTGATTGAGTTTAAGGCTGATGTCGTAAATCAAACCGCTGTCGGGATAGCCCGCGACGCTATCGAGATAACCCGCGGCAATAGGTTGTTGGTCAATGTTGCCGAGCAGTTGCACCAGTGGCGCAAACAAACCGGGGTTGTAGCTGGCCAGCGAGGTGGCGATAGCCTGTTGCCGCAACTGACCGTGCAAGTGGTGCCATTGCTGTTGCGCATCGTGCAACAAAGGTTGTGCGGGGGTTTTTAACAGCGCCGCCACGCTCGCCTCAAACTCGCGGCAGCGTGCGCTAAAGCCTTGCAGCTCAATGCCGGTATGGTCCCAAAGGCGCACGCTGCGGCTCTCGGCGGCGCTGTCGAGCTCGGCCAGGTTGGCCTTGCTAAGGTTGGCGCGGGCAGGGCCGTCAGGTGTTGCTGGGGCTGCCACGCGGTCGCAGCTGCTCAGGCAAAATAGTAAGATTAAGCCCGCAGCAACGCGCATCAGGCTGGCTCGCGTAGGTCTAATATAGGCCAGTCGCGCTCGCTGGCAATGGCGGCAAGGGGCTCGTCGGGGTTGACCGCCACCGGGTGGCAGACCTGCTCTAGCAGTGGCAGGTCATTAATCGAGTCACTGTAAAAATAACTGCCCGCTAAGCTTTTGTTGTGCTGCTCGAGCCACAGGTTAAGGTTGCTTACCTTGCCGGCGCCAAAGCAGGGGGTGCCTATATAGTTGCCGGTGTAGCGGCCGTCTTTAAGCTCGGGGTCGGTGGCGAGAATTTCATCGACCCCAAGGCGCTCGGCAATAGGGCGGGTGATAAAACCATTGGTGGCGGTGATGATCAGCAAGTAATCGCCTCGGGCGCGGTGCTCGGCTAAGAGTTGCTGTGCTTTGGGCAGCATGATCGGCTCTATATGCTCGCGCATAAAATCTTGGTGCAGTTCGGCCAGTTCGGCCGGGCTGTACTGAGTTAAAGGCTGCAAGGCAAACTGCAGGTAGGCGCCAATGTCCAGCTTAGCTTGCTGGTAATCTTGGTAAAACTGATCGTTTTGCCGGCGATATTGCTGCTCGTCCACCAGTTTTCGCTGCAACAAAAACTCGCCCCAAGAATGGTCGCTGTCGCCGTTAATAAGAGTGTTGTCGAGATCAAAAATGGCCAGTGCCACGGCGATTCCTTAAAGTTAAAGTGATAGGCGCGCTAGCATAGCGTTCGCGCTCGCCGCTCTCAAGTTTAGGCTGTCAGCAGGTTTGGTATTCGCGCTTTGTTTGTGTAACCTCAATTGCTGAAGAAGGTCTTTTTGTGGAACAATGCAAAAGTTTCACCGCCTATAAATGGATGACGGATACAACAGGAATTCAATGTGATAGACGCCGACGGCTTTCGCCCCAATGTGGGGATTATTCTAAGCAACGGACAGGGTCAGGTACTCTGGGCGCGCCGCGTGGGCGGGCAAGATGCTTGGCAGTTCCCGCAGGGCGGTATACATCAGGACGAAACCCCCGAGCAAGCGCTGTTTCGCGAGCTGGGTGAAGAGGTAGGGCTGGCCGAGGCGGATGTCGAGGTGTTGGCCTGTACCCGTGGCTGGTTAAGGTATCGTTTACCCCACCGCTTGATACGACAAAACACTCAGCCTTTGTGTATCGGTCAAAAACAAAAATGGTTTTTGTTAAAAGTTACCAACGATAACCCTTCGATATCTTTAAACAATGGAGGCCGCGCCGAGTTTGATCACTGGCGCTGGGTCAGCTACTGGTACCCACTGGGCGAGGTAGTGGCATTTAAACGCGATGTGTACCGCCGTGCGTTAAAAGAGTTGTCGCCCGTACACAGTCAGCTTGAGCGTGTTGCGGCGGGTTAAATGGCAGGTTTATGAATGATTAACAATTGAGAAGCTCATGGAATCTATGCTGAACTCGTTGCGTAGCATTGTGCAAGAGGTAAGTGCTGCCCGCGATCTGCCCAAAGTGCTGGCGATCATCGTCTCGCGGGTAAAACGAGCGATGCACACCCAAGTGTGCTCAGTGTATTTGCGTGGCCCCAAAGGCGATTATGTGCTGATGGCCACCGATGGCTTGCAGCAGCAAGCGGTAGAGCGAGTGCGGCTAGCGCCTGGGCAGGGCTTGGTAGGGCGGGTGGTTGCCCGCGAGGAGCCGGTCAATGTAGAGGATGCCGAATCGCATCCGGCCTTTCGCTATTTTCCCGAAACCGGCGAGGAGCACTTTAACTCGTTTTTAGGTGTGCCCATTATTCACCACCGCCAAGTGCTGGGGGTGTTGGTTGTGCAGCAGTCCGAGCGGCGGCGCTTTGACGAGGGCGACGAGGCGTTTTTAGTGACTATGTCGGCCCAGCTTGCCGGGGTTATCGCCCACGCCGAGGCGACCGGCACGATGGTGGCGATTGGCGCCGCCGCGGTGCAGGCGCGTTTTGTCGGTGTCTCGGGCGCGCCCGGCATTGCTATTGGCGAGTCTGTGGTGGTGGCGCCGCTGGCGGATTTAACCGGTGTACCTTATCAGCAGTGCGAGGACATCGAGGCCGAGCTGATGTTTTTTCAGCGCTGCCTAAGTGCCGTGCGCAACGATATAAAAGCGCTAGGGGTGCAGCTAGAGGAGCGTTTAAACCGCGAGGAGCGAGCCCTGTTTGACGCCTACTTGGCGATGCTCGATGACGCGGCTCTGGGCGCCGAGGTGGTTACCAAGATCCGTCAAGGCACATGTGCGCCCTACGCCTGGAGCGAGGTGATTTTAGAGCACGAAAACAATTTTGCCGATATGGATGACGCCTATCTGCGCGAGCGCGCCACCGATGTGCGCGACCTAGGGCGGCGGGTGTTAGCGTATCTGCAAGAGTCTAATCAAAGCTGCAAAATCTACCCCGACCACACCATCTTGATCGGCGATGAGCTGACCGCCTCAATGCTGGGCGAGGTGCCCGAGAACAAACTTGCGGGTCTGGTGTCGGTGCAGGGCTCGGGTAACTCTCACGTGGCGATTTTGGCCCGTGCCATGGGGATTCCCACGGTCATGGGGGTGGTTGATTTACCCCACACGCGCATGGACGGCCGCCCGGTCATCGTCGATGGCTACAAGGGTACCGTGTACAGCAACCCTGGGGTGCAGCTGCGCAAACAGTATCAAGCGGTCGCCAAAGAAGAGCAAAAGCTGGTTAAAGGTTTAGAGGCGCTGCGGGATCTGCCCTGCGAGACGCTGGATAAATACCGCCTGCCCCTGTGGGTCAACACCGGCCTTATGGCCGATGTGGTGCGCTCGCTAGAGCACGGCGCCGAAGGCGTGGGCTTGTATCGCACCGAGGTGCCGTTTTTACTGCGCGATCGCTTTCCTACCGAGGAAGAGCAGCGCCTTATTTACCGCGACCAACTGCGGGCGTTTGCGCCCCATACGGTCACCATGCGCACCTTAGATGTGGGCGGTGACAAAGCGTTGCCTTATTTTCCCATCGAAGAGGACAACCCGTTTTTAGGCTGGCGTGGCATACGGGTCACGCTCGATCATCCGGATATTTTTCTGGCTCAGATACGCGCCATGATCAGGGCCAGTATTGGTCTGGATAACTTACGTATTTTATTGCCGATGATCTCCAGTATCTCTGAGCTAGAGCAATCCAAAGCGCTGATCCACCGCGCCTATCACGAGCTGGTCGAGGAGGGCTGCGAGGTTAACCTGCCGCCCATTGGCGTGATGATAGAGGTGCCGGCGGCGGTGTACCAGGCGCGCGAGCTGGCCGCCAGAGTCGATTTTTTATCGGTGGGCAGTAACGATCTTACGCAATATCTATTGGCGGTCGACCGCAACAATGCCCGGGTGGCCAACCAGTACCAAGCGTTTCATCCGGCGGTGCTGCGCGCCTTGCAGCAAGTGGTGCACGACGGCCATACCCAAGGGGTAAGCGTGGGCATCTGTGGCGAGCTGGCCGGTGATCCGGGGGCGGCTATTTTGTTGATGGCGATGGGTTACGACGTCTTATCCATGAACGCTACTAACCTACCCAAAGTGAAGTCCGTGATCCGTGCTATTACGCTGGCGCAAGCCGAGGCGCTGCTGGATGATGTGATGCCTTTGGTCGAGGCCGAGCAAGTCTGTGCGCGAATCGATCAGATGCTGTTAGAAGTCGGGGTTAATCGCGTGGTGCGACCATTAGAGGTCGATGCCTAAAGCGAAAGGTACCGGCGGTTTAATCCGATAAAACCCAGTGCTATGATTGGCACTCTTTTTTTCTGGCGTTTAATTTATGCTCAACCATCCCAATTTTGACCCAGTCGCCTTATCCATCGGGCCGCTGGATGTTCACTGGTACGGTCTGATGTACTTGTTGGCGTTTGCCTCGGCTTGGTTTATCGCCATGCGCCGGGCACGCCGGCCGGACTCGCCGGTAACGCCCGCTCAGGTAGAAACCCTGATCAGCTACGGGGCCTTTGGTGTGGTGATTGGCGGCCGAGTGGGCTATGTGGCTTTTTATCATTTTGACGCTTGGATGCGCGACCCACTGTGGTTGTTTCGCGTCTGGGAGGGCGGCATGTCGTTCCATGGTGGCCTGGTGGGGGTTACCTTGGCGATGCTGTTTTACGCACACCGTATACGGGTGCCTTTTTTACGCCTAACCGATTTTGTCGCGCCACTTGTGCCGCTTGGGTTGGCGTTTGGGCGGCTGGGTAACTTTATCGGCCAAGAGCTGTGGGGCCGCGCCACCGATTTACCGTGGGCCATGGTGTTTCCTCGCGATCCGTTACAACTGCCACGCCACCCCTCGCAGCTGTATCAGTTTGCACTTGAGGGGGTGTTATTGTTTGTTGTTGTCTATTGGTTTTCCCGCAAGCCGCGCCCGGCGGCGGCCGTGAGTGGGGTGTTTTTGCTCGGTTACGCCTGTTTGCGGATACTGGCCGAATTTGCCCGAGAGCCAGATCAGCACATTCAGTTTGATTTGTTCGGTTGGGTTACCCGCGGCCAATTATTGTGCCTGCCAATGGCGGTGCTGGGTGTCGCTCTACTGGTTTACGCTTATCGCTGTGCACGCTGTAAAAGCTCTGCAGCAGCTGAGTCTGCAGCGGCTAAGGAGTCCTCGTGAAGCAGTATCTGGATTTAATGCGCGATGTTATTGATCAAGGCATCGATCGCGGCGATCGCACCGGTACCGGTACCCGCTCGGTGTTTGGTCGTCAATTGCGGTTTGATTTAAGTCAGGGCTTTCCGTTGGTAACCACTAAAACGGTGCACTTAAAAAGCGTCATCGTCGAGCTGTTGTGGTTTTTACAGGGGCGCACCGATGTGCAATGGCTGCAGCAGCGCGGCTGCAATATCTGGAACGAGTGGGCCAGCACCACCGGCGAGCTTGGGCCTGTATACGGCAAACAATGGCGCAGCTGGGCCTGCCCAGACGGCAGCAGCATCGATCAGATCAGCGATGTGATCGAGCGAATTAAAACCCAACCCACCTCGCGGCGTTTAATTGTCAGCGCTTGGAACCCGGCCGATCTGCCCGACGAATCCGTCGGCCCACAAGCAAACGTGGCCAGCGGGCGCATGGCGTTAGCGGCCTGTCACACGCTGTTTCAGTTTTACGTTGCCGATGGCAAGCTCTCGTGCCAGCTTTACCAGCGCAGTGCCGATTTGTTTTTGGGGGTACCGTTTAATATCGCCAGCTACGCTCTACTCACCCATATGGTGGCGCAGCAGTGCGGGCTGGGGGTGGGTGAGTTTGTCCACACCTTTGGCGATTGTCATCTGTACCACAATCACCTGAACGATGAGATCGTTTACCGCCAGTTGGCACGCGAGCCAAAAGCGCTGCCGCAGTTGCTGATCGCTCGCTGTCCGGCATCGATATTTGATTATCAACTGGAAGATTTTAGTTTTCAGGGGTACGATCCATTCCCGCGTATCAAAGCACCCATTGCAATTTAAACGCGGTACAGCGATAAATTGAGGTTTTTTGGATGCGAGTAGCAATGATTGTCGCCTGCGGTCGCGACAATGCGATTGGCAAAAACAACGCGATGCCGTGGCACCTGCCGGCAGATTTACAATACTTTAAGAGCGTTACCCTAGGTAAGCCGATTATGATGGGCCGCAAAACCTTCGAGTCGATCGGCCGAGCGTTACCCGGCAGGCTTAATATTGTGATCAGCCGCGACCAAAACTGGACCGCCCCCAAGGGGGTGCGACAGGTGACCGGTGTGCCCCAGGCGATCGCTTTAGCGCGCGCTGAGGCCGACGGCGATGAAGTGGTTATTATCGGCGGCGAGCAGATATACCGCGCTGCGCTGCCCTACACCGATCGGGTGTACAAAACTGAAATTGAAGTGACAGTAGACGGGGCCGATGCGTTTTTTCCCGAGTTGCCGTCCAAAGATTGGCGGGAGGTATCCCGACAAGAGGGTGATGCAGAGGCTCCACTGCGTCATCATTTTTTAGTACTGGAGCCGTGCGCGACCCCGAGCCTTAATAGCTAAGTTGTATAAGATCGGTGGAATTAGCAACCTTGTGCAGGTCAATTAATGATCAGGTGTTACCCGGAGTTGGCTATGGCATCACAAAGTGTTACCTAGCTGATACCGATATACACACGCGCAATACCATTTGGATAAAGCATTGAATGTAGAGGAACGCTCTTATTACAATGCTGCGTTCTTATTAGCTGCCTCGAAAGAGGCATTCGTGGATTATGTGGTCTGTGGCAGTATTTTGTCGCATATAACCTGATTGCAAGCACCCGAGTTGGGGGAATTATGAAAAAGCAGCGATTGAAAGCCGTGGCTCTGACCACTGTGCTTTCTGCCAGTGCGCTAGTGGGTAGCGTGGCCTTGGCAGATCAAACCCTGGACGAAATCCTTCAGGTAAGTCAGGCCAAAACTACTTTGGCACGAGACTCTCAAAAACGTATCGACCGTTTGGCTCAGGAAACTGAGGACTTGCTAGGTCAGTTTAAGCAGGTCAACAAACAGATCGAAGACATGCGCGTTTACAACAGCCAGCTTGAAAAGCAAATTGCCGCTCAGTTAGCGGTGATCAAAGATCTGGACGAATCCATCGACAACGTTACTGTGATCGAGCGTCGCATTCAGCCGCTGGTCATGCGTATGCTCGACGGGCTCGAGCAGTTTGTGAGGCTGGATAAGCCATTTAAAATGGACGATCGTTTGGGGCGCCTCGAAATGCTGCGCAACAACCAAGATCGCGCGGATATCTCCGTTGCTGAAAAATTCCGTCAGGTACTAGAGGCCTACAAAATCGAGAGCGATTACGGCCGCTTTATCGAGGCGTACCGCGACACACTAGAAGTGGGTGGGCAGGAGCGCGAAGTCAACATTTTGCGCATCGGCCGCGTCTCTTTAATGTATCAAACCACCGATACAGAGTCGTCGGGCGCTTGGGATCCTACCCAGGGCGCATGGGTAGAGCTGGATAGCTCGTACCGCAGCACCATCTTAAAAGGTTTACGTATTGCACGTAACGAAGCTTCAAAAGACATTATGTTTGTACCTGTCCAAGCTCCGGAGGCAGCAAAATGAAAATGAAATTTGCAAAGCGCTGCCTGGTAGCGATCGCTGCCGGTTTGCTTAGTACTAGCGTTGCTATGGCGCAAGAAAGTGACAAGGCGGCCAGCCTTGATGAACTGCTAAACATGGTAAAAGATTCGCGTATCTCGGAAACCACCGAGCACCGCAATCGCGAGCAACAATTTACCCGTGAAAAGGGCAACCAAGCGAATCTGCTGAAAAAAGCCCAGGACACTCTAGTCGCCGAGGAGCGTCGCGCTGAGCGTTTAGAGGATACGCACACCAAGCAAGAGTTGGATGTGGACGCCAAACGCAAACAGTTTAATGAGCGTCTGGGTTCACTGCGTGAGCTGTTCGGTCACCTGACCTCTACCGCTGGCGATTTGCGTGCGGGCTTGAGCGGCTCTTTGATTTCGGCACAATACCCAAATCGCGGTGAGTTTTTGACCGAGTTGATCGATAAGATGAACTCCAACACCCGTTTGCCTCGCCTCGAAGAAATCGAGCGTCTGTGGTACGAGCAGCAGCGTCAGATGGTCGAGAGCGGTCGTGTGGTGGCCTTTACCGGTACAGTGATTAAGCCCAACGGCGAAAATGTTGAGCAAGAGGTGATCCGTATTGGTTCATTTAACCTTGTGTCTGAAGGTAAGTACTTAAACTACGTACCAGATGGCTACAAAATGGAAGAGCTGATCCGTCAGCCTGATGGCAAGTACTTAAGTGCAGCGTCTAAGTTGCAAGGTGCCAGCTCAGGTTTGATTGGTGTTGGCCTTGACCCCACAGGTCCTACCGGTGGTAGCTTGTTGGGTGCCTTGATTAACAGCCCAACCTGGGGCGAGCGTTTGTGGACCCAAGGCGGCGTGGTCGGTTACGCCATCATGATCGTGGGTGCGTTTGGTTTGTTGATTGGTTTATGGCGTCTTGTTTACCTGTTCAGTGTTAACGCACGGGTGAGCAGCCAATTGAAATCAGGCAAAGCCAGCACCAGCAACCCATTGGGTCGCGTGTTAAAAGCCGCTGAAGAAAACGCCAACGCCGAGACCGAAACCTTAGAGCTGAAGCTTGAAGAGGCGGTTCTGAAAGAGCGTCCGGCAATTGAAAGCGGCCTGGCCATGCTGAAGATCATCGCTGCGGTAGCACCGCTGATGGGGCTGTTGGGTACCGTAACCGGTATGATCCTAACGTTCCAGGCGATTACCATCTTTGGTGCCGGCGACCCGAAAAACATGGCGAGCGGTATCTCCTCTGCATTGATCACAACGGTTTGGGGTCTGATAGTAGCGATTCCTGTGGTATTGATTCACACCGTGGTTAATGGCCGAGCTAAGCGTATTATTCATGTTCTTGAAGAACAATCGGCTGGTATCATCGCCGAAAACGCAGAACGCAAGTAGGAGATAGCAGCATGCTGGCATTAATGGAAGCTTTCGCAGCCATTAGAGCCTTTTTGGATCAGGGCGGTATGGTATTGTTATTTATCGCCGCCCTAACCTTTGTCATGTGGACCCTGATTTTTGAGCGGGTGTGGTATTTCAAAGGCGGTCTAAAGGGCGGTCTAAGGGGCGACCTTCAACAGTCTTTGGATGTCTGGGAGGCGCGCTCTGAGCGCAACTCCTGGAACGCACGTAAAATCCGCTTAGCACTGATATCTAAGATCGAGCTAAAGATTAATACCAATATGGACATGATCGCCACAATGGTGAGTTTATGTCCTTTGCTTGGTCTGCTGGGTACGGTTACCGGCATGATTGAAGTGTTTAACGTTCTCGCAATGACCGGTGGTGGTGATGCCAAGGAAATGGCAGGCGGTGTCTCTAAAGCAACAATCCCGACAATGGCAGGCATGGTTGCCGCACTGTCAGGCTTATTTGCTAACACCTACCTAACCCGAATTGCCGAGCGTGAAAAACAGTTGTTTGCCGATCACCTGACAATGGATCACTAAGGCTGGCACGTCGTATCAACCAGTAATAAGAGATTTGTCATGAGCAGGAAAAACGAATCTGAAGACGAACAGGCCGGGGCCATCGACTTAACCCCTATGCTCGATGTGGTATTCATCATGTTGATCTTCTTCATTGTGACTGCCACGTTTATTAAAGAGACTGGGGTCGAAGTCAACCGTCCTGAAGCAACCATGGCTGAGTCGAAAAAAGACGCCAGCATCTTGATTGCCATTACAGCAGGGGACGAGATCTGGATCGACAAGAACCAGGTGGATCCCCGTGGGGTGCGAGCGCAGATTGAGCGTTTGCTTGCCGATAACCCGAGAGGCTCTGTTGTTATTCAGGCTGATGCCGAGGCTAATGTTAAGTTGTTAGCTGAGGTAGCCGATACTGCTCGTCAGTTGAATGTGAGCAACATCGCTGTCTCCACAGCTAAGAAATAGGCCGCTATGAAACTTGTAAGAGCTATTATTGCCGCCGTTTTGGCGGTGGCTGTGACACTTGGATTATTGTTTCTGATGCACTCTTTGATCAACACTGATCTTGAGTCTGATGAGCAAGATGAGCAGGTGCGTATCGACGATGTACGGATGCCGGACACCGAGATTGAAACTCGCTACGACACCGACAAGCCCGATAAGCCTGAAACCCCTGATGTTCCGCCGCCGGACATTCCGGAGCCGGACTTTGACTCGCCCGACATTAACCCCGACCGGTTGAGCATGGCACCACCGTCGCTGAACAGTGATATCAGTATTGGTATCAGTGGCATAGGCGGTGATGGTGAATACTTACCGATCGTTAAAGTGGCACCACAGTATCCGCGTCGCGCCGCGCAGCGGGGCATTGAGGGTTTTGTTACGGTTGAGTTTACCGTCACCATTAATGGGGCTACTAAAGATGTCGAGGTTATCGAAGGCATTGATAAAGAAGGTAATCCAACCACCATCTTTAACCAGGCCGCCGTTAAAGCAGCCGAAAAGTTCAAGTATAAGCCGCGGGTTGTTGACGGTACGCCTCTAGAAGTGCTGGGCGTTCGCAACCGCTTTGTATTTGAGCTTGCGCAATAAGGGTGATGAGAATGAAGAATGTTAAATCAATGATTTCAGGCACCTTTAAAAAGTCACTGTTGGCCACGGCGCTGCTTGCAGCGCCAGCCATTACCGGCTTTGTTGCGTATCAGCTGGTGCCTCAGCAATCACTGTTTGTCGCCGCCAGTGCGCAGGCGCAAAATGTTAAGCCCATGCAACCGGCGGATAAAAGGCCTGATCCACGACGCCTGCCAGGTTTGTCGCAAAGTTTTACCAAAGACTTGCAGAAAATTGGTGACGTACTGGATCCTTCGGACGAGGATGTTGCCAAAGGTGCTAAGCCTGACCCGAAAAAAGCATTACAAATAGCAGACGGTGTTGCCAAAAACATTGACAGTTTTAACCCGTACGAAAAAGTAATGCTGTACACCTACTACGGCTCTATTTATTACAATCTCGAAAACACAGAAAAAACCATTGAAAACTTTGAGAATGTTGTAAAGCAAAGCCCGAGCTTACCAGTAGGTACCGAGGCGCAGTACTTGTACACCTTGGCGCAGCTGTACAGCCAGGAAGACCAGCCAAAAAAGGCATTGGACTTTCTTAAGCGCTGGAGCAAAATGGTCACCAGCATCTCGGCCGAGCAATACTCTGTAATCGCTCAGGTTTATTACGCCAATGACGATCTTGAAGCGGCGTTGGCCAATATGCTCGAGGCGGTCAGGCAGTATGAGGAGGCCGGTAAAATTCCCAAAGAGGAATGGCTTAGTTTTGTCCGCGCGGTGCATTACACCCGTGAAGACTTCCCCTCGACCTTGACCGTTGTTGAGCAGTTGGTGCGTCACTACCCAAAAATGAGCTACTGGCGTCAGCTGGTGGGCTTGTATTATGAGCTGGGCCGTATCGATGATTATTATCGTGCGCTGGACTCTATGTACGTCATGGGTGGCTTAAACAAAGAGGGCGAGCTGCGCACTTTGGCGGGCGGGTTTATCGATAAGGATGCGCCTTACAAAGCCGCTAAAGTGTTGGACAAAGGTATTAACAAAGACAAAACGGTTAAACCGACGTCTCAGAACTTAGAGTTGCTGGCTAATTCTTGGCGTCTGGCACAAGAGACCGACAAAGCCTTGGTGGAGATGAAGCGCGCTGCCGCTAAGTCAGACGACGGCGATTTGTACTTTAACCTGTCGCGTTTATTGTTCTCTTTGGATCAGTTTGATGAAGCCATAGCGGCCGCTAATAACGCCCTGAAAAAAGGCGATTTAAAGCGTCCTGACTCTGTTTATCTGACCATCGGCCAAGCGGAGTTGTCGCGCAATAACTTTGACGCGGCCATTGAGGCCTTTAAAAAGGCGGCAAAAGATGAACGCAGTCGTAAGTTTGCTACCCAGTGGACAAGCTACGCGAAGAGCGAGAAAAAACGCCAAGAGGCGCTAAAAGATAGCTAGTGTCTCCATGGTTGTATAAAGCAGACAAAAAAGCCGGCGGTTGCCGGCTTTTTTGTCTTTAAGGTTTTTATATCTAAGGTGCAGTAAAGTCCGTTAGGATGATGGACCTTACCCCCTGGTAGTCGTCACACAGTGTTGTGTTAAAAGTACCCGGTGTCAGCCTTAGCGAATATCTTTCAGAAACACTTTCGAGCCGCGCTGATAGTTGTACAAGGACTGCCGCTCGAGTGGCAAGTCGGCGATAGCGCCCAAGACAAAACCTTGCTCTAAAAACCAGTGCGAGGTTTGAGTGGTTAAAACAAACAAGGTATTGATGCCGGCATCGCGCGCGCGCCGCTCGAGCTGCTCTAGTAGCTGCGCCGCGCGACCATCCTTGCGATACTCAGGGTGGGTGGCGACACAGGCCAGCTCAGCCACTAAACCAAAAGGGTAAAGCGCGGCACAAGCGATGATAGTGCCGTCTTTTTCCAGTACGCTAAATTTACTGATCTCTGTCTCGAGCCGTTCACGCGAGCGGCGCACCAAAACCCCCTCTGCCTCAAGGGGTTCGATCAAGTTTAAAATTCCCCCCACGTCATCGATGGTGGCGCCGCGCAGCTGCTCATAGCGGTCCGAGTACACCATGGTGCCTTGCCCGTCGCGGGTGAACAGCTCGGCCAGCAGCGCGCCGTCGGTGGTGTAGTTGATCAGCTGGCCGCGCTGCACCCCTTGTAGGCAACTTAAATAGGCGCTCTCGAGTGCCAGCTGGGCAAGCTCGCTGGATTGCCCAATCCGCTCGCTTAAATGCTGCTTGCATTGCGACAGTGTCAGTTGTCGTACTAGGCGACCTTCGGCATCGACCACGCCGTCGCTGTCGCAATAAGCCAGCAGTTTATCGGCTTTAAGTGCGATAGCCGCCTGGGTGGCTACATCGGTATAGGCGAGGTTAAACACCTCGCCGGTGGCGGAGTAGCCTAAGGGAGACAAAAGCGCGATGGCGCCAGCATCTAGCGCGCGGGTTAATTGCGCGGCATTAATGCGACGTACCTTACCTGTGTGCTGTAGATCGACCCCGTCGATCACCCCGTGGGGCATGGCGGCGACATAGTTTCCGCTGGCCAGCTGAATGCGTGCGCCGTGCATGGGTGAGTTGGGCAGGCCAGTTGATAGCGCCGCCTCGAGGGTGATGCGCGCCTCGCCTATCGCCTGGATAACGCCGCGCATTGACTCGCTGTCGGTGATGCGTAAATTGCCATGAAAAGCACTGACCTGTTGGTCGGCGTGTAAACGCAAATCAATTTGTGGCCGCGCGCCATGCACCAGTACCAGCCGTACACCCAAGCTCGACAAGAGTGCCAAATCGTGGATGATGTGCCCAAAATTAGCGTGGTTGAGCGCCTCGCCCGGCAGCATCACCACAAAGGTTTTACCGCGGTGGGCGTTGATGTAGGGCGAGGAGTGGCGAAACCATCTTACGTAGTCTTGGATGTTGCTGGCGTTCATGCTGGACCTGTCGGGTTTTGGGTGACGGATAAAGGGCTGAGGCAAAAGTGCTGGATCAGTGATGTTAAAACATTAACAGCTGGGACCAATTGCTCGATCGCAATAAACTCGTCGGGCTGGTGGGCCTGATCGATTGAACCTGGTCCCATCACCACCGCCTGCATATCCAGTTGCCGGTAAAATGGCGCTTCGGTGGCAAAGCCAACGGCTTCGGCAGAGGCGCCGGTGAGCCTCTCGCAAGCGCGGATCAGTTGGCTGTCGCGCGGTTGCAAAAAAGGATCCACGCCTTCAAACAACGTCGAGAAGACAATATCAATTTTACGTCGCTCGGCGATAGGCGCAAGCCGGCGCTGAATATCGCCACGCAGCTCATCGTTGTGCATGTCGGGCACGCTGCGCAAATCAAAATGCAATTCGCATTCACCGCAAATGCGGTTAGCGCTATCGCCGCCGTGTATGCAGCCTAAGTTTAGCGTCGGCACCGCCACCGCAAAGCCCGGGTTGTTAAAGCGCGCTTGCAGCTCTTGGCGGTAGTTTAACAGCTCTGTGGTGACCTCGTGCATGGCCTCAAGTGCACTGTTGCCCAGCGCCGGATTAGACGAGTGCCCGCTTTTGCCCAGCACGCGGATAGACTCCATAAGAATCCCCTTGTGCATATTCACAGGTACCATACCAGTGGGCTCGCCCACCACCACATAGCGCCCAGGGGCGTGGCCGGTATCTAACAGCGCGCGGGCGCCGCTCATGCTGCTCTCTTCGTCGGCGGTGGCCAGCACCACGATAGGGGCCTGCAAAGCGGCGGGGTTAATGCCTCGCACCGCTTCCATAACCGCCGGGAAAAACCCTTTCATGTCGGTGGCACCCAAACCGTACAGCTTGCCCTCGCGCTGGGTGAGGGTAAAAGGGTCACTGCTCCAGCGCTCGGCATCGTAGGCGACGGTATCGCTGTGACCGGCAAACACTAAACCGCCAGCGCCGCGGCCCAATGTGGCGATCAAATTGAATTTACCAGGGTGCCCCGCGATCGGGATTATCTCGATGGCAAAACCCAAGCTGGCAAAATCCTCAGCCAGCTGCTCTATCACGGCTAAATTACTGGTGTCCCATTGGGGTAGGGCGCAGCTGATGGAAGGGTGCGCCACTAGACGGCTTAAGGTGCGAATGTAACGTTTTAAGTCAAAGCTCATGGAAGGCATCTCAAGGTGTAATCCGAGAGTGTAATACAGCCAGAGGGTTTCGTAATCTATGGGTGTTAACTGAGCGCGAAGAGCTGTTGCAGCAAGCCCACAAAAAGCCCCGTTAGGCTCATTGTGGACATTCGCTGTAGCGCGATCGGATTAACCGAAAATCGCCTGAAACATAAAGAAAAACACGATGGAGAGACCGGCGCCGGCGGGTAAGGTGACAATCCATGACATAAAGATAGAGCCCACCACGCGCAGGTTAAGCGCGCCGATACCCCGTGCCATACCGACCCCTAGCACCGCCCCCACAAGAGTGTGAGTGGTGGAGATGGGCAGGCCCGTGCCCGAGGCCAGCACCACCGTGGCGGCAGCGGCAAGCTCGGCGGCAAAGCCACGGCTGGGTGTTAGTTCGGTGATTTTTTTACCGATGGTGGCCATCACTTTAAAACCGTAAGTTGCCAGGCCGGTCACAATCCCAATACCACCGAGCAATAATACCCAGCTGGGCATGGCCGATTGCACCGTGATACCGCCGGTTTTGATAACGCTGATAATGGCCGCCAACGGGCCCACGGCGTTGGCCACATCGTTAGAGCCATGGGCAAAGGCCATGGCGCACGCGGTAAAGACCATCAAGATGGCAAACAAGCGCTCAACGTTGGCAAAACGGGTATCCCCTTCTCTGGGCTCTTCTCGTTTGGTATTGCGTAAAAAATAAATACCAATGCCGGCCACCAGAAACCCTAAAATCACCGCAATGCCGGAGCTTTGAAGAAAGCTCAAGCTAAAGCCCGCATCTTTAAAGACGTGCTTAAGGCCTTTTAAGATGGTTACCATGGCGATTAAAAAGCCTACCGCAAACATATAAAAGGGAATATAGCGCTGCGCGGCGGCAAAGGGGTCATCGGTGTTGAGTATCAAGCGTTGTACAGAGCGGAAAATACAAAAAGCGATGGTGCCGGCAAGCATCGGAGAGATAACCCAGCTGGCGACAATGGACAGCACTTTGCTCCAGGCGACCGCGTCGATGGAGATCCCGACCGCGGCAAAACCAACAATGGCACCGACAATCGAGTGGGTGGTGGAGACCGGCCAGCCTAAAACGCTGGCAATTAACAGCCAGGTGCCAGCCGCCAGCAGCGCCGATAACATGCCGTACACCAATAGCTCGGGGGAGTCGACCATAGCGTTTGAGTCGATAATACCCTGTCGGATAGTAGCGGTGACCCCCCCGCCTGCCAAATAAGCCCCTAAAAACTCAAATACCATGGCGATCAAAATCGCCTGCTTAACGGTCAGCGCCTTAGAGCCCACCGAGGTGCCCATGGCGTTAGCGACATCGTTGGCGCCAACCCCCCAGGCCATAAAAAGCCCAAATACGCAGGCTAGTATTAAAAGAATTTGGCCGTATTCTGCGATAACGGTCATGCGTGTGTCCCCAGTAGTATTATTGGTGCAAATTCAAACGACGAGTTGTCGCAGATCAACGAGCGAGTAAAATGTGTAGGCGACTGCCTACGGCTTGAGACCGGTCGGCTAAATCGCCAATCCAATCGATCACTGTGTACAAAAACATAACATCCACCGGTGGTAGGTCGGCTTCTAATTTAAATAAGACGGCGCGAATCTCGACTTGCAGCTCGTCGTTACGGCGCTCGTACAGATCGAGCTGCTCGATCATCTCCTCGACCACCAACATCTCGCGCCCGCTAAAACCGGCCTCCAGTAGCTCATCGAGCTCGTTAATGGCCCTTAACGCTTGCTCGGCGGTGAGTTGACTAGACTGCACAAACTCAGTCAAAGGCTGCTGCAAAGGCACTGGGATACGCATTTTACGGCCCAGCATAATGCCGGCAATGTCTTGCGCTTTGTTGGCAATTTTATCTTGCATGCTTAACAGCTCGAGCAAGTCCGTGCGCGGTACGGGTAAAAACAAGCTTTTGGGCAAGTGCAGACGCAGCTCTTTTTTCATGTCGTCGGCGCGCCGCTCAAGGTCTACAACGGCCTCCTGAGCTGCGCGGGCGCGCTCCCAATCATCGTTAATAACAGCCTCAAAAAAGCTAACCAGCTTGCCCGAAGCATCGACCACCACGGCCATATGCTCTTGCATCGGCTTGATGGGCGAACGTCCAAACAGTTTGGAAAAAGGGTTACCAAGAGCCATAAAATGCATTCCTTCCGCAAAATGAGCGGGCAGTATAAAAATATCTGTGCGTTAGGTCACCTGTTAAGGCACATTTATATCGCAAAGAGTATTTTAAGTGAGATTAAACCTGTGTCATAGAAGGTTGGCTGCAGTGACGGACACCGTCGATGCAGGCTACAATCGGTGTTGGAATTAAGGTTGACGGAGTAAGGTATGACGCAAAAGCTGGTGGCTGATCGAGTACTTGACTTGCGCTCGCTATTAACGGATCTGGTGAGCGAAGGGCGCATGAGCCAAGAGGATGCCAACGTGCTGCAGGGCGCTAATCGCAATCGCCAACAGGCGGCCATGCACCCTTTAGCGTACATCGCCGGCCAAGCGGTCGAGGACCAAACCCGGCCCAATAAGGTGCTCGACGCTGAAACCCTGACCCACTGGCTGGCCGAGCGCGCCGGATTGCCTGTGGTGCATATTGATCCGCTCAAGATTAATGTCTCCAAAGTGACCTCGGTAGTCTCGTATGCCTTTGCTAAACGTCACAGCATATTGTGCGTTGAGGTTACACCCGACGAGGTGGTGATCGCCTGTGCCCAGCCGTTTATGTCGGGCTGGGAGCCTCAAGTCGAGCATGTTGCGCGCCGTCGCGTGCGACGGGTTTTTGCCAATCCGGCCGACATCGACCGCTTTAGTATAGAGTTCTATACTCTGGCGCGCTCGGTTTCCGGTGCCAGCGGCGGCCCAGGTGCTTCGGGGGTCACCAACTTTGAGCAACTGGTCGAGTTAAAAACCCTCGGTGATCCGGACGCCGATGATAAACACATTGTTAATATTGTCGACTGGTTATTGCAATACGCTTACGATCAACGCGCCAGCGACATCCATATTGAGCCGCGCCGCGAAGTCGCGCGCATTCGTTTTCGTATCGATGGTGTCTTGCACGATGTGTATGAGCTGCCAGCGTCGGTGGCGATGGCGGTGGTCAGCCGTTTTAAAGTGCTGGGGCGGATGAACATCGCCGAAAAGCGAAAACCGCAAGATGGCCGCATTAAAACCCGCCGCACCGACGACACCGATGTCGAGCTGCGCCTGTCGACCTTGCCCACCGCGTTTGGCGAAAAACTGGTAATGCGCATCTTTGATCCAGAGGTGTTGCTGCGCAGCTTTCAAGATCTGGGTTTGGTCGGCGAAGACTTTGCCCGCTGGCAGAACATGACCAGCAAACCCAATGGCATCGTCTTAGTGACCGGGCCCACCGGCTCGGGTAAAACCACCACCTTGTACTCGTCGCTGCGCAAGCTGGCCACCAGCGAGGTCAACGTCAGCACCATCGAAGACCCGATTGAAATGGTCGAAGAGAGCTTTAACCAAACCCAAGTACACCACAAAATCGACCTTAACTTTGCCGCCGGCATTCGCACGCTTATGCGCCAAGACCCCGACATTATTATGGTGGGTGAGATGCGCGATTTAGAAACCTCGCAAATGGCCGTGCAGGCTGCGCTTACCGGTCACTTAGTGCTGTCTACCCTGCACACCAACGATGCCCCGGCAACGGTGGCGCGTATGCTCGATCTGGGTGTGCCGGCCTATTTAATTAACGCCACTTTACTGGGGGTTATGGCGCAGCGGCTGGTGCGCACCTTGTGCCCACACTGCAAAGAGCCCGGCCGCATTGCACGGCAAGAGTGGGCTGCGCTGGTGATGCCTTGGAAGGTGACTATGCCAGAGGTGGTGTATCGTCCAGTGGGCTGCTTGGAGTGTCGCAACACCGGCTACTTGGGGCGGCAGGGGATTTTTGAAATTCTCGTGCTGTCGGATAATTTAAAACAATTGATTACCGAAGGCTGTGACTTACAAGCGCTGCGCAAGCAAGCCATGCGCGAGGGAATGCGCACCCTGCGGTTATCGGGCGCGCAAAAAATTGCCGCCGGGCTCACCACTCTAGAAGAGGTGCTGCGGGTTGCGCCGCCGCAGTAACTCGCAACCCCTAGGAGCCATCATGACCGACCGCTGGAACTTGCCCGCGCCATTGCACGATAGCGCCCACAAGCGGCTGCACAACCTCAGCGAGGCGCTGGCGCGTGATGGCCTTGATGATTTAGCCGCCTTGCCGTACCCGGTGCCGGGTGCGCCCACTGCAGACGAGTTTTTAGCTCAGTTGCGCTTGGTGCTGGTTGGCAGTGAGTTTGTTGCCAAAACACTCAGCATAAACCCTGGGCATTTGTTGGCGCTGGCGCACGACGGTTTGTTTTGTGGGCAAACCCCCAGCGATCTACGCGCCCTAGCGGCTCGGCTCGAGGCCTGCGCCGACCTAGAAACCCTCAATCGCACCTTAAGGCTTGAGCGCAACCGCGCCATGATCCGTATTATCTGGCGCGATTTTACCCGCGCTGCCACTATGTCTGAAACCAGTGCCGAGTGGTCGGCGCTGGCCGATACGTTAGTGCACAGCACCCTCAATTGGCACTATGGTGTTTTAAGCGAGCGCTTTGGTGAGCCCATTGGGCAGCAAACCGGCGCCGCGCAACCGCTGCTGGTATTAGGCATGGGTAAATTAGGCGCGCGCGAGCTGAACATCTCCTCCGATATAGATTTGATTTTCTTTTACCCCGAGTCCGGTGAAACCAACGGCCAGCGCAAGCGCTTAAGCAACCATGAGTTTTTTATCCGCTTGGGACAAAAGCTGATACAGAGCCTCGATGCCAACAGCGCCGACGGTTTTGTGTTTCGCGTCGATATGCGCTTGCGTCCCCACGGCCAAAGTGGCGCCTTGGTGCAAAGCTTTGAGTCTATGGAGCGCTACTATCAATCTCAGGGGCGCGATTGGGAGCGCTACGCCATGATCAAAGCGCGCCCCATCGCCTGGGTGGCCGGTGGTGAGCCGGCGTGCGATGAGCTGATGCGATTGCTTGCGCCTTTTACCTATCGTCAGTACTTGGACTTTAGTGTGATCGAGTCGCTGCGCGCCATGAAGGGTCTTATAAACCGTCAAGTGTTGCGCAAAGGCATGGACCTAGACGTTAAGCTCGGCGTCGGTGGGATTCGCGAGGTGGAGTTTATCGTGCAGCTGTTTCAGCTGATTCGCGGCGGCCGCGATACCGCCCTGCACGAGCGCCAAGTGTGCAGCGTATTGCCCTTGCTGGAGCAAAAAAAGTACCTGCCCCAGGGCACCGGCGCGAAACTGCTCGAGGCCTATGTGTTTTTGCGCAACACCGAGCACGCCCTGCAGGGTTATCAAGATCGTCAAACACAATCGCTGCCCATCGACGAGCTCGGCCGTTTGCGTTTAGCGGTGGTGATGGGCTACCCAGACTGGGCCTGTTTTATCGCGGCACTGGACAAACATCGCGAGCTGGTTAACCGCGAGTTTCAGCAGGTGATCGCCGATCCAGACGTCGAGCACGAGGTGGACAGCGAGGCGCTCGATAAATGGCGTGGCGTGTGGGAGGTGCACGACAGTGATGAGCAAGCCCTAGAGGTGTTGCGCGATGAGCGCTGGGTAAACGCCGAGCGGGTGCTGGCGATGCTCGAGGATTTGCGCCAAAGCCGCCCAGTGCTACTGATGCAGGCCTCTAGCCGCACGCGTTTGGACGCTTTTATGCCGCGTTTATTGCTGGCGTTAGATCGAGCCCCCGAGATCGAGGCCGCCGAGGGCTTGCGGCGGGTTTTGCCGTTGGTGCAAGCCGTGGCGCGGCGCAGCGCTTACCTAGTGCTGCTGGTAGAAAACCCCACCGCTATGCAGCAATTGGTGCGTTTAAGTGCCGCCAGCCCGTGGATTGCCGATCAGCTGGCCGAGCATCCTATTTTGCTGGATGAGCTGCTCAATCCAGAGAGCCTGTACGCCCCTCCCGGCAAAGATGAGCTGCGCGATGATATGCGCCGCCAGTTGTTGCGCCTTGGTTGGGACGACTTAGAAGGCCACATGGAATCACTGCGTTATTTTCGCTCGGCCCATGGTTTGCGGGTGGCCGCCAGCGAGGTTACCGGCGTGCTCCCGCTAATGAAAGCGAGCGATTATCTGACGTTTATCGCCGAGGTGATCTTAGAGCATGTGCTGGCGCTGGCATGGCAGAACATGGTTAGCCGCTACGGCTACCCGTGCCGCGAAGATGGCTCTGAGGAGAGTGCCCCCAACTTAATCATCGTAGGCTACGGCAAACTGGGCGGTATCGAGCTGGGGCATGGCTCGGATTTAGATCTGGTGTTTATCCATGACACTTATACCCAGGGCAGTAGCAGCGGCGATAAACCCCTCGATAACCAAACGTTTTATACCCGCCTGTGCCAGCGCATCATCCACATTATTACCGCACAAATGGCCTCGGGGCTGCTCTACGAGGTGGATATGCGCCTGCGTCCATCGGGTAACTCGGGCATGTTGGTAAGCTCTTTGGCGGCCTATAAAAAGTATCAGTTTACCGAGGCCTGGACCTGGGAGCATCAAGCGGTGGTGCGCGCCCGCCCAGTGGCCGGTGACGCACAGCTGGCAGAGCGCTTTGAGCAAGTGCGCAACGGCATACTAAGGCGCCAGCGCGACGAGCCGACGCTGCGCCGCGAAGTGATCGACATGCGTGAAAAAATGCGTGCCCATTTAAGGGGTGATGACAACCAAGGGCAACTATTTCACCTCAAGCTGGGTGCAGGAGGTATCGTCGATATTGAATTTATGGTTCAATATGCCGTTTTGGCATGGGCCCAAAAAGCGCCCGCGCTGACCCAGTACACAGATAACATCCGTATACTGGAGACACTGGAACAAGTCGGTCTGATGACCGCAGAGACAGTCGCCCAACTGATTGCAGCCTACAAGGCTTATCGGTCTACTGGACACCGCCTTGCGTTACAGCGTCAAGAGGCGGTATTGCAAGGCGAAAATGTGTTCATTACCGAGCGTCAGCAAGTGAGTGGCCTGTGGCATACGTTAATGCTTAGCCCGGATCAAACCTAACCGCTCGTTGGGGCCACCGCGCCCTTCCCTTACTTATTGTAAATCTATTAGGAGTTGGCTATGTCATTTGCCGATCGCGACGGCGTAATCTGGCTGGATGGCGAACTGGTACCTTGGCGCGAGGCGCGGGTACACGTACTCACTCACACGTTGCATTACGGCATGGGTGTGTTTGAAGGGGTTCGTGCGTACGAAACAGCCGAGGACGGCACTTGTATTTTTCGCCTACAAGAGCACACCGATCGATTATTCCGCTCGGCTCATATTATGCGCATGAAGCTGCCGTTTGATAAAGCGCAACTGAATGAAGCGCAAAAACTGGTGGTGCGCGAGAACAACCTGCACGAGAGCTACCTGCGGCCGATGGCCTTTTACGGCTCCGAGGGCATGGGCTTGCGGGCCGACAACCTACAGGTGCACGTCATGGTGGCGGCCTGGAACTGGCCCTCGTATATGTCGCCCGAGGCGCGTGACGTGGGCATTAAAGTGCGCACCTCGAGCTACACTCGTCACCACGTCAACATCACCATGTGCAAAGCAAAAGCCAACGGTAACTACATCAACTCGTTGCTGGCTCTGCAAGAGGCGCTCGACAGCGGCTGCGAGGAAGCTCTGCTGTTGGACAACGAGGGCTATGTCGCCGAGGGCAGTGGTGAAAACGTCTTTTTGATTCGTGACAACATCATCTACACCCCCGAGCTGACCTCGTGTCTTGACGGTATTACCCGCAACACCATCTTTACCCTAGCCGCCGAGTGTGGCTACGAGGTGCGTGAAAAGCGTATTACCCGCGATGAAGTCTACATTGCCGATGAAGTGTTCTTTACCGGTACCGCCGCCGAGGTGTTGCCCATCCGCGAGCTCGACGGGCGCATGATCGGCGAGGGCAAGCGCGGCCCTATCACCACCGAACTGCAAGGCTTGTATTTTGACGCCGTAAAGGGCCGTTTAGCGCAACACAAAGGCTGGCTGGCCCCGGTTGCAGGTTAAGCGCTTTTATGTCTAAGCCTAGTTCGTCTCGGCGCACCCTAATCGTCGGCCCCTCGTGGGTCGGCGATATGGTGATGGCGCAAAGTTTGTTTAAACTGCTGCGCGAGGCCCAGCCGCAGCGCGACATCGATGTGCTTGCACCCGCCTGGAGCCGCCCCTTAACAGAACGGATGCCCGAGGTGGCCAGCAGTATTGATATGCCTTTAGGGCACGGCCAATTGTTGCTGCGTGAGCGCTATCAGTTGGCGCGCACGCTGGCAAAACGCGGTTACGATCGCGCCTACGTATTACCCAATTCTTTTAAATCCGCTCTGATACCTGCTTTTGCTGGCATCGAGACCCGCATTGGCTGGCGCGGTGAGATGCGTTTTGGTTTGTTAAACGATATTCGTAAGCTCGACCCTAAAGGCTACCCGCTAATGGTTGAGCGTTTTGCCGCACTGGCGTTTGAGCCGAATGCGGCCCTGCCGCCAAACTTGCCGCGCCCCGAATTACAAGTGCAATCCGAGGCGCTACCCGGTCTGTGTCAACAGTATGGGTTGACGCAACAGCGCCCAGTGTTGGCGCTGTGCCCAGGTGCCGAGTTTGGCCCAGCTAAGCAGTGGCCGGCCGAGCATTACGCCAGCGTTGCAGCCACAATGATTACGGCCGGCTGGCAAGTTTGGCTGTTTGGCTCCGACAAAGATCGCGCCGTGGCCGACAGCATTATTGCCGCCATCCCAAGCGGGCAAAAAGATGCTTGTCACTCACTGGCAGGGCGCACCAGTTTGGCCGATGCGATCGATCTTATGTCGGCCGCCGCCGCGGTGGTGAGCAATGACTCGGGTTTGATGCACATTGCCGCGGCGCTAGGACGGCCACTGGTGGCGGTGTACGGCTCGACCTCGCCGGATTTCACCCCGCCGTTAAGTGATCGAGTTGCTATTGTCAG
>Ga0209075_1000113_pt1 | contig 67467 bp, 56 predicted proteins | sample Stecom2011_FD_187523 | JGI IMG/M metagenome (GOLD analysis project Ga0209075, IMG submission 187523) | Agricultural soil microbial communities from Utah to study Nitrogen management - Steer compost 2011 (SPAdes) (version 2) | ecosystem: Environmental > Terrestrial > Soil > Agricultural land... | reverse complement strand
TCCATTACCTTTCAGTTGTACAACAAATTACTCGCTGAAAAACCTATGTTAGTCAGACGTCTTATCGGCTTAACAGCACTTCTTGGAGGTTGTGGAATTGCATTTGCATTTAACCCTATTTATGATGGAGATTTTAATCACACCTATCGAGAAGTTGTCTTAAAAGGTAATAATGAAGATACTTTTCAGCCAGGACTTACGATGTTGGTACTCCCAGGTTGTCCCTTTTGTTACGACCGATTAGAAGAAATGAAAGTAATGAAAAACATTTATCCTGACCTACCCATACATGTGTTGGTTATCAACGAAGACACCTTAGCAAGAGACAGTTACCAAAAAAGTGCTGGCGAGAATATTGAGGTAGGCTTCTTTCCCAATGATTTAATCCCAATTCTTCAAATTCAAGGTTACCCTTCAATGTACTTCACTTCAAAAGATAAAACTCAACCCATTATTAACTGGTCGAATCAAGGATTTGGTAGTGCTGCATGGGATTATACTTTAAAACAATACAAAAAATAAGGTTTTTTTCTATTGATTAATTGACTTAATTTAAAGCTTGAACAGTTTTGAAATTCAGTAGTAAATACTACTTTTTGACTTTTCAATTCAATAACTTTGATAACTTGCGAGAAAGCATAAAAAAATTATTAACATGTTAAAAATCGATACGCATACGCATATTTTACCTCCGAAACTGCCTCAATGGACAAAAAAGTTTGGATATGGAGACTTCATTTACCTTAAAGATCGTGAGGACGGAAAAAAAGATATGATTAAAGGCAATGAATTTTTTCGAACGATTGAAGAAAATTGTTGGGATGAACAAATAAGAATTAAAGAGTATCAAGATTTTAACACTCAAGTTCAAGTCGTATGTACTGTTCCTGTAATGTTTTCCTACTGGGCAAAACCACAAGATGGCTTAGCAGTAAGTCAGTTTTTAAACGACCACATTGTAGACCTTTGCACACGATTTCCTAAAAACTATATCGGTTTAGGAAGTCTTCCAATGCAAGATACAGAACTCGCTGTAAAAGAGTTAGAGCGCATTCAAGAACTAGGCATGAAAGGTATTCAAATCGGTTCAAACATCAATGGGCTAAACTTAAGTGAGGAGCGTTTTTTTCCGATTTTTGAAGCTTGTGAACGTTTAAATATGTCCATCATGATTCATCCATGGAACATGATGGGTTTTGATGAAATGAGAAAATATTGGTTGCCTTGGCTTGTGGGAATGCCTGCAGAAACTTCGCGTGCAGCCTGCTCAATGATTTTTAGTGGTATTTTTGAAAAACTTCCTAAATTAAGAGTCCTTTTTAGTCATGCAGGTGGCTCTTTCTTCCCCACTATTGGTAGAATTGAACACGGCTATAATTGTCGACCAGATTTAGTAGCTGTAGACAACAAAGTAAATCCAAGAGAATACCTGGGTAAATTTTGGGCTGATTGTATTACTCATGATATTGATTTGCTCAAATACATCTTAAACATTCAAGGTAGTAAAAAAATATGCTTGGGATCAGATTATCCTTTTCCTTTGGGAGATTTAGAAATTGGCAAGTTTATTGAAGATAGTGATTTATCACAAGAGGTTAAAGAAAATATTTTTGCAAATTCTGCTATAGAATGGTTGGATTTAAACAAAAACGACTACCTTTAGTTAAGCAAATTTGTCTTTACAAAAGAAAGAAGTAAAAAATTAAGATTAAGGATATGAAGTTTAAAATTATAATCCCAATTGCTCTCTCATGTTTAATTGGAATAAACCTGAGTTGTAGCAATACAAAACAAACAGCAAACAAAGAAGAGGTTTCAGTGAGCACAGAAGAAGATTTTACATCGTTTGATGACATGCCCGATGTGGCAGTAGATTACAGGGCAACAGCAGAAGATGGCTCATGGTTATTTTCTATTACTTTCGATGAGCAAATGGCCTTTATGGATAGAAAAAATAACATTAAATTTTCTACTTTAGAAAGTAAAAAAGAGGTAGCTGCAGGCGCAAATGTGGTTCATGCTTACGGAAAAAATTCAGTGTATGAAATTAAAGCTACAATTGATGTCGTTGATTGTAATAAAAACGGTAAGCGTATAGATATTATGGTGCGTAGACTAAGTGACAACAAAGTTTTCGATTATTCTGGATGCGGAATGTATAGAGGAGATACAGACATTCACAATGTGTGGTCACTTTACGAACTTAATGGTGAGAGAATCAGCCCTGAAAAGTTTCCTCGTGAATTTCCACACTTTGAATTTGATTTAGCCCAACTAAAAATGAGCGGATTTGCAGGATGTAATCAAGTGAATGGAAATATACGTTTTGATTATAACTCACTAATTATTGAACCCCTTATTTCTACACGGATGTATTGTTCTGAGACATCTGAAATTGAAAATGAAATACTAAAAATATTAAGAAGTAGTCCAATTTATAAAATAAAGGACTTATATTTATATCTAGAAATTCCTGGTAGCAGTTTAATCTTAAGAAAAGTTGAGTAATGAGCACAATAGAAGAAAACACAAACCCTGAAGAGTTTGAAAAGTCAAATGAAGAAGAAACTTCAATGACTGAAGAGACTACTCGTGAAGTAGATAACGAGCAGCAAAAAGAAGAATTTGTTTTTGTTGACAAACCTCCTTTTTGGAAAAGGCACTTTTTAAAACTTCTTCTATCTTTTCTATTAATTGTGAGTATTGCTTGGGGATACTTTGGAAAACAAAGCACCATCTCAAATTATGAAAAGCAAATCTCACATCTTACTGAAACTCACGAAGCACAAATTAAAGATTTGAGAGCCGAGCATATCAAAGATCTCTCAAGTACTTTAGCGCTTGCTATACGCAGTGAATTGATGGCAGAAAATCTTCATCAAATTAATCAATACTTCATCCAAACTGTTAAAATGTTTGATGTAACACGCATTTTATTAGTGAATCATTCAACTGGCGAAGTCATTATTAGTACAAATAAAAAAGATGAGGGCTCAATCTTTGAAGGAGAAAATCTAGTGAATGCGAGTGAAGCTGTTAGAAAAACTTACAATAATCAAACGTATGCGGCTACACCAATCATGGGTTTAAATACACAGTTGGCTGTCTTAATCATACAGATCGATTAAAAAAGACTCATTTTCCTCATTTCGTAAATAAAAGAATTCAGTAAAAGTCCCAACCTTTTGGGGCTTTTTACGTTAATATAAGTAAGAGTGGAACAGTATTTGTTAATTCATATAATAAGAACCCACAAAAACTAAATGTCATGTTACAGGATAGAAAAATACCAAGATGGAAAGAAAAGGAAGAGCTTTTCAAAAAAGGTTCTTTTGATGAAGCACTTGAATCATTAGGAGCAAGTGAACAATTTCTTACTAAGAAAAAAGACAAAGAAAAAAAGGAACAAAAAAGAGTTCCTTGCGAAGAGCTTTAGCATCATAATCCGCTATTCTCAATAAAATAGTGTGAAAAATTATTCCAATGGCTGTGGCAATAGATAGTTATCTATAAATTCTCTTACACATCCTCTCCCTCCTTCTTTTCGAAGTACCAAGTCTACTTGTTTTTTAACAACAGGTACAGCATCAGCAGGACATGCAGAAAACCCCACATTTCTCATGATTTCCAAATCATTGATATCGTCCCCTATAATTCCCACATTAGAAAAGTCGATGGCTAATTCTTTACACCAATCCCTCAGAATATTAATCTTAGGCTCTCTTCCCACATACACATGCTCTATTTTCAACATCTCTGCCCTTGCCCTCACCATTCCTTGCTTAAAGCCTGATGAAATAATTCCTGTTTTTATTCCCAATTGATGCAAGGCCATTATCCCCATTCCATCCTTTGTATTGTATTTTTTAAACTGATCGCCACTTTCTGTGAAGTACATTCCACCATCCGTCATCACACCATCAATGTCGAGAATAAGCAAGCGAATATTCTTGGTCTTATCTCGGTAAAAAAAATGCGGATAGAGCAATAAATTTTCAAGTGACAACTCTTCCTCACGACAAAATGCCATTAAGGCAGAAAGCGGTAAATTCTCTACGTTACTCACCTCATAAGTACGTAAAAAGCCTGACAAGTTATAGCCTCTTTTTTCAAGGAAATAAGATAAGTTAGCTTCTAAAAAGTTCATTATACTATTTTATATCCAACACTTTCTGCAACAGGTTCAATTGCAGTTTTTAAATTTCTAAACTGTTCGTGAGACAATTGTTGACTTGCGTCCGACTTTGCCACAGCTGGATTAGGATGCGCTTCAATCAACAATCCATCTACCCCCATTGCTACACAAGCTTTCGACAATCTTTCAATTCCGTATCTATATCCCAAAGCATGACTTGGGTCTAAGATTATAGGTAAGTTTGTAAACTCCTGAAGATAGGCTACACCGCACAAATCTAAAGTAAACCTCGTATTGGTTTCAAAAGTTCTAATCCCTCTTTCGCATAAAATCACTTGGTCGTTTCCACCAGATAATATAAACTCTGCGGCTTGAACAAACTCCTGGAGTGTGGAACCAAATCCACGTTTTAAAAGTACAGGTTTATTAATTTTCGCACATGCTCTTAAAATTCCTTGATCATACATCGCCTTAGCTCCAATTTGCACTACGTCACTGTGTTCAATAACCTCGTCTACATGTGTAGCATCCCTTACTTCTGTAATCACTCTCAGTCCATACTCTTCACGCATTTGTGCGAGTAATTTCAAGCCTTCCAAGCCTAAACCTTGGAAACTGTACGGACTTGTTCGGGGCTTGTAACAACCTCCTCTAAGTGTGGTTAAACCCATTGAACTTATCAACTCAGCACTCTCTCTAATCTGTGATAAAGACTCTACAGAACAAGGTCCACCTATTAATAAAGTATGATTTGTGTTTCCTCCAATCGTAACTTCTCCAATTTTCACCTCTCTAGTTTCCTTTTGAAACTCTCTTGAAGAAAGTTGCATATCGTTTGGAAAAACCCACGATTCTTCTACAATACGCTCTAATTCTTCTGGCACCTCTTTTACGGAAGAAGAAGTAATTAAGTATTGACTCCCTTTATAATGAATAGAAAAAGCTTGATGCTTTTCAGCTAATTGCTCAATTTTTTCTTGGTTTTTAATTTTTAAAATCATATTTCTCCTTTGATTAAGTTTATAAAGGAAACTATTCCTTCTGCTTTATTATTTCCATTAATTACTGGCATATACATGATGGGAAAACTATAGCTTCGAACAAGATCGAGCATTTCGTCCACATTTGCCGTAGCTTTAATTACTATAGGATGGGGATTAATCATTTCTTTTGCGTCAATGTTTTCGATGGCTTTCCCCTCCTCTATTGTGCGCAACAACGCTTTTCTCACATCTGCATTAGATATAATCCCTTTAAAACCACTTTCATCCTCCACCACTAACGTAAATCCTTGTTTTCCTTTATCAATTGCCTGAAGTACGCCTTCAAAGTTTAAGGTCTTAATATCCACAACAGGACATTCTTCAATAGGTATCATAAAGTCTCTGATTTTAAATTGGGATTTAATTGCTCGTCGTGTCAAGTCCATTAAAGCATGTCCAACACTCGCTCCTTTAAAAAGAAAACTTCCTGAAACTGAAGAGTGCACTCCCATATTTCTAAGAATAAATGAAACTTCACCATTTACTCCACCATCTACATGTACGTTTTTATGAGGATACTTTGCCTTAAAGTTTCTTATTTTTCTAAAATTCTCTGGGTCAAAAACCCCACCGCTTTGCCCAGGAATTGTAGCCATAAACAAAATAAAATCAAAATCTGCATATTCATCAAAAGCAGATATAGGAGTTGGCGTAATTAAAGCAAGCCCTTTCTGACCTAATATATCATCTGGGATAGTAACTTTTCCCTTTAGTTGTTCATATTGAAAGGTGACGTACTCCACAGGATTTTCTCTGAGCAAATCAAAATACTTTTCAGGAGTTTCCGTAATAATATGTAAGTCGATAGGCAAGTTGCACCATTCTCGTATCTTTTTTATGTCATCAAACACAGATACATCATCATTACAGTCAACGTGAAGCATATCCACTTGATGCGCCTGTAAATCTAAAACTGTTTCTTTAAGTGTTCTGTTTTTATCTGAGTATATAGAACCTGAAATTTTCATATATTTTTTCTTTTTAAAAGAGGACGCAAGGTATTATCAGTAATAACAATCTCCACCTCTTGTTGAAAAACATTTCTTTTTAAATCTCTTTCAATCTGTTGTAACATAGCTTCTTCAGAAATGTTTATCAATTCTTCATGAAACCTTTCGTTTTCAATCAATTTAACAAGAATTACCTCACCGTCCCTATCTAATTGAATGGTTTGCTTTCTTTCGCCTACAAAGCCATTATCTCTCCAATACTCTGCAAAAGCAATAGCTTTTTCTTTGTCCACTCCTTGAAGGAAGAACACACTCAAATTGCGAGTATCCACTCGACTTCCCATCTTTGGTTGACAAGCAATTAAAGTCAATAAAGCTAAAACTATTAAAAAAACATTTCTCCTCATCTCGCATCAAAAATATAAAGATATAATCATTCTTTCTTCAAATCCTTATATTATTCACGTTTTTTATGTTTCAAAGCTAATCAGTATTTGAAAATTAACTCAAAAAGCAAGCTTCGAATTTTAATTTATTATGCATACATTACAAAAATGTTCTTTAAACAAGAAAGTTTTTATATTTTTGTAAAAAGAAATCAATTTATTAAAAATATAATTATATGAAAATTTTAGTTTGTATAAGCAAGGCTCCTGATACAACAACGAAGATTGCATTCACAGACGGTGATACAAAATTTGACGAGACCGGAGTTAAGTATATAGTTAACCCATACGACGAATGGTACGCTTTAGTGAGAGGAATTGAATTAAAGGAAGCTAACGGAGGTTCTGTAACTACAATTACCGTAGGTACAGCAGATGATGAACCAACAATTCGTAAAGCATTAGCTATTGGAGCTGACAATGCAGTGAGAATCAACACAGAGGCAAAAGATGCTTCTCAAGTTGCTGCTGAGATTGCAAAATATGCGAAAGAAAACAACTTTGATTTAATCTTAGTAGGTAAAGAAACCATCGATTATAATGGTTCACAAGTAGGTGCTATGTTGGCTGAACATTTAGATATGCCTTTTATTTCTTTAGCATCGCGTTTAGATGTAAATGGTACAACTGCTTCACTTGACAAAGAAATTGTAGGAGGTGTTCAAACCGTAGAAGTAGACCTTCCGATTGTTGTAAGTTCAGCTAAAGGAATGGCAGAAGCCCGCATTCCGAATATGCGAGGAATTATGGCTGCAAGAACAAAGCCTTTAGAAGTTCTTGAACCAAGCAATGCTGAAGCTAAAACTTCTTTTGTTAAATACGGATTGCCTGCTCCAAAATCAGCGGTTAAACTCATCGATCCTGAGAACATGGATGAATTGGTAGAGTTGCTACACAATGAAGCTAAAGTAATTTAATTAAAATTATAAAGAACTTAGAATTATGTCAATTTTAGTATATATAAACAGTAACGAAAATAAAATTGCAAAGAATGCATTTGAAGCAGTTACTTATGGGAAAAAATTAGGAGATGTTACCGTTGTTACGAACGGAAGCGCAAGTGAAGACACATTGTCAGAACTTGGGAAATATGGAGCTAGCAAAGTATTAGTAGATCGTTCTTTCGAAGGAATTGACGACCAGCAAATTGCTAGAATGGTTGTTACAGCGGCTCAATCAAGCAATACAAATACAGTTATTTTCTCAAGTGATTTAATCGGAAAAGCAGTAGCTCCTCGAGTGGCTGTAAAACTTGACGCTGGTTTAGTTTCTGGTGCTACAGGCATTCAAAATGAAAACGGCGAAGTTCCAGTAAATGTTTTTTCAGGGAAAGCACATGGTTTAGTTAAGATTAACACAGATAAAAAAGTAATTTCTGTACTTCCTAACTCTATTCCTTTAGAAGAAGTGGGAGGAACTGCAACGATTGAAGAATTTAACGGTAATGCAGGAGACACAAGAATTACGGTAAAAGAAACCAAAGTTCCTGAAGGAGATATTCCTTTACCAGAAGCTGAGTTGGTAGTTTCTGCAGGACGTGGATTAAAAGGTCCTGAAAACTGGGGAATGATTGAAGAGTTAGCCAAAGAGCTAGGAGCAGCTACTGCGTGTTCAAGACCAGTTTCTGACTCAGGATGGAGACCACATCACGAGCACGTAGGACAAACAGGAGTCGCAATCCGTCCTAATCTATACTTTGCTATAGGTATTTCAGGGGCTATTCAGCATTTAGCTGGTGTAAATGGGTCCAAAACTATTGTAGTAATCAACTCTGATCCAGAAGCACCATTCTTCAAGGCGGCAGATTATGGTGTAGTAGGTGATGCTTTTGAAGTGGTTCCTCGACTTATTGAAGCAGTAAAAAAATTCAAAGCTTCTAACTAAAGAGTCAATAAAATATATTATTTTTACGGGAGAATATAATTAGGGGGGCATTAGCTTCCCTAATTTGTTACAAACTTTTTAAACAGTAGATTTTAGCCTCTCATGCAGAAAGTAAAACTAGAAATAATAGGGCTGTCTTATAGTCAAACTCAATCTGGCGCATACGCACTTGTATTATCAGAAGTTGAAGGACTAAGAAGACTTCCAATTATAATAGGAGGATTCGAAGCGCAAGCAATTGCAATCGAGTTGGAAAACATGACCCCGAGTCGTCCCTTAACCCATGATTTATTCAAAAATTTCGCTGACTCTTTCAACATTTCAATCAAAGAAATTATTATCTATAGCTTAAAGGATGGGGTATTTCATTCAAAGTTAATTTGTGAGAGTAACGGCAATGAAATTGAAATTGATGCTCGAACTTCAGATGCAATCGCTTTAGCAGTAAGGTTCAAATCTGATATTTACACCTACGAATCAATTTTAAGTACAGCGGGAATTAGATTAGACCAAGAAGAGGAAGAGTTGGAAGACGAGGAATCAAAAATCATCGCTGAAAGCAAAAAAATTATTGGTGGCGAAAAAGACAATCTATCTAGCTTAAGCATCAGCGAATTAGAAGCTAAATTAGAACAAGCCATTGAGGAAGAAAACTATGAATTAGCTTCAAAAATTAGAGATGAAATTAACAGACGAACTTCTTAGGAGAGTATTTTTTTCTTTTTTACTTTTAATCTCCTTTTCAAGTGTTTACGGACAGGATTTAAGCGAAAGTGAAATCGAAGAGTGGCACCGAAGAAAATACACATTACAACTAAAAAAGGATAATACATTCTACACGAATGATGTCGCACTCACTCAACAAACCTCTGGAACTTATACTATCGATGATAAGTCAATTACTTTAACCACCTCTAGCGCCGACACCACATACTCAGAAACATTCACTATTCTCACATACAACGAAGGTAAAGTAGGTAAATTAGCCTTAGGTAAAAACGGAGAACGAATCACTTACTTAACTGAAAGTAAAAGTATAACAGGAAGCTTTACTTGGGAAGGTTTTCTTCGTGGAATGTTAGGTGTTGTAGCGCTGATAATTACTGCTTTTTTATTAAGCAAAAATAAAAACAGAATTAATTGGCCCCTTGTAATTAAAGGAGTTCTTCTTCAAGTAGTTCTCGCTTTCCTTATCCTAAAAGTACCCTTCATTGAAGGACTTTTTGATTTTATTTCAAAAGGCTTTGTCAAAGTCATACATATGGCGCATGAAGGAGCTTTTTTTGTTTTTAGTAGTGTAGTCACTGGAGAAATGAATCCAATGGTAATGAACTTTGTTACATGGGTTCTTCCTTCTGTTATCTTCTTCTCTGCCCTCACAAGCTTATTTTATTACTGGGGAATTCTACAAAAGGTAGTTTATGGAATGGCTTGGGTGATGAAACGTGTGATGAACATATCTGGAGCCGAAAGTGTGTCCGCAGCAGGAAATGTTTTCTTAGGTCAAACGGAAGCTCCTTTACTTGTCAAACCCTACCTTGACAAGATGACAGATAGTGAAATTTTGTGCTTAATGACAGGAGGAATGGCAACCATTGCAGGAGGAGTGCTCGCCGCATATATTGGTTTCTTGGGTGGTGATGACCCTGTCTTGCAAGTTTTTTTCGCTAAACACTTATTAACCGCCTCAATCATGTCTGCGCCTGCTGCCATTGTTTTTTCCAAAATCATTTTGCCTGAAACTGAACAATTTAACACAAACTTGAGCGTCCCTAAAAATAAATTAGGAGTTAATGCCTTAGAGGCAATTGCTAACGGAACGACCGATGGTTTAAAGCTAGCTGTTAACGTAGCTGCTATGCTAATTGTATTTATTTCATTAATAGCACTCGCGAATTATGGTGTGTCTAAAATTGGTCACTATACAGGATTAAATGAAGTAATAGCTGGTAGCTCTAGCATTTATACAGAACTTTCCTTTCAATACATATTGGGTAATGCCTTAGCTCCTTTTGCGTGGTTAATGGGAGTGCCATGGCAAGACGCAATGATTATAGGGCAACTTATTGGAGAAAAAACAATAATCAATGAATTTGTAGCCTATCCGCATTTAGGTGAATTACAAGACGAAATCACTCAGAAATCTTTAATTATAGGAACTTATGTGCTTTGTGGCTTTTCCAATTTCTCTTCTATCGGAATTCAGGTGGGAGGAATTGGCGCATTAGCACCAAATAAAAAGTCGACATTAGCAAAATATGGAGTTATCGCCATGGTTGGAGGAACTTTGACCTGTATGCTTACAGCAACATTGGTAGGGATGCTCTACTAAACAACTAAAAATGTACATTGAAGGAGAAATAAGAAAAATGTCTGTCCATCTTAACGATGAAGATATTGTTGAATACAAAATGATATTTTTCGATTCAGTAACTCAAGAAGAAAAATCCATTCCCTTAAATGAGCATATTGGAAAAAAAATAAGTTTAGCTTTTTCTGGAGAAATATATTGCAAAAAATGTGGGAATAAAACCAAAACCTCATATAATCAAGGGTTTTGTTACAAGTGTTTTAAAAATGCCCCTGAATCAGCTGAATGCATTATACGCCCCGAGCTTTGTCGTGCACATTTAGGAGAAGGAAGGGATGTGGAATGGGAAGAAAAAAATCACAATCAGCCACATTATGTCTACCTTGCTGCAACGGATGTGGTAAAAGTTGGGGTGACACGAAGTGCACAAATTCCTACACGATGGATAGACCAGGGAGCTAGTGAAGCAATAATATTAGCTGAAACACCTAACCGCTATCTTGCAGGAGTCATAGAAGTAGCTTTAAAATCAGAATTTACTGACAAAACAAATTGGCGAAAAATGCTTCTTAATCACATTGACGAAAGTATTGATTTAGAAGAAATTAAATGGAGACTAGAAGAGCTTTTACCATCAGATATTGTGGAGTACTTTAGTGAAGAGGATGATGTGACTACGATTGATTATCCAGTGTTGGAATATCCCATAAAAATAACTAGCTTAAATTTAGATAAATCACCTGAGATTAAAGGAAGACTACTTGGAATTAAAGGGCAATATTTTTTACTCGATAGTGGAAGGGTAATCAACATCAGAAGACACACAAGCTACAAAGTAAAATTTCAAATAGAAGAATAATATAATTATCTCATACAATCATACGCGTAACCAAATATTAATAATATTTTAGTTTGGTTCACTTCTATAATACAGCATATTTCATTATTTTCGATTTTTTAAAAAAATAATGAAAATGAAAAAATGGTATCTACTAGGTTTGCTAACGCTTAGTTTAACATTAACAAATTGTGTAAGTGTCAATGTTTCAAAATCTGAAACGAATAATAAGCGTGCGCAAGACACTCAAATTCCAGTTCGTGAATATTCAATACAATCTGTAATCTGGCAACAAAATGCTGCTGAATATAGAGCTTTGTGCTATCAAGCTTTTAACCTGGCAAAGTTAAGACTAGATTATTTTTTGGAAAACTTAGAAGCTACTGATAAAAAACCAGCTATTATTTCCGACATTGATGAAACATTATTAGACAACAGTCCTTACAATGCGAAAATGATTGAAAGAGATGTAGATTATAATCAAGAGGATTGGAAAAAATGGACAGATCATGCTACAGCAAGAGCCATTCCCGGAGCAGTAGAATTTTTTAATTACGCTAAATCGAAAGGTGTAGAAATATTTTATGTAACCAATCGACATATTTCTGAGAAAGAAACTACAATTAAAAACATGGAAATTGCTGGTTTTCCAGAGGCGACAAGCGAAAATTTATTTTTAAGAGATGAAACAAGCTCTAAATCGTCTCGCTTTGCAAGAGTCAATGAAAGTTATAATGTTTTACTCTATTTTGGAGACAATTTATCTGACTTTAAATCTGATGAATTTAGAGTTAACTCTTCAGAAAAAAGAAACTACTTAGTAGATGAAATGAAGAAAGAATTCGGTAATAGATTTATTGTTTTGCCAAATCCAATGTACGGAGATTGGGAAAGTAGAGGAATATATGAAGGAAGTTACGAGTGGACAAACGCTCAAAAAGACTCATTAAGAAGAACTAAATTAAGAACTTACTAGAGTTCATTCAAGAATACGTATTAGCAAAAGATTTTCAATGTAATTCGTTATAATGGAAATCTTTTGTTTTTTGTTTATATTCCTCAGAGTAGTTCCCTTTTTCATCCCTAATCAAAAAAGTATCTATACATAAGTTTTCACTCTTGTTTTTGGAGAAAATCAGTACATCGCGTACATGTTTGTTAGGTTTTCCATACACTTTAATACGCTTTATTAAATGAAGTTTAAGCTCACTTTGCAATAAACTTTCAGTTCTTTCACTGGGAAGAATGATGCCTAAGACTCCAGCGTCAGTTAACAATGAATCTGCATGAATAATCAAGTTTTTTACAGACATGCTATGCTCATGTTTGGCCAAGTTCTTTCGCGTGTCATCAGATAGCATTGTGGTATTAAAATAAGGTGGATTAGAAACAATCAAATCGAAGCGCACATCGGAAGAAAAAGTAAGAAAATTCTGGTGGGAAGTCGAAATTCTATCTTTAAAAGGTGATGAACATACATTTTTTTCACATAAACGCACAGCCTTTTCATCAATATCTAGCGCAGTGATATGGGCGTTTTGAAATATTTGTGCAAGCATAAGAGAAATTACACCTGTACCAGTTCCAATTTCTAAAATATGAGTTGGATTTTCAGCTTCAATCAAAGCACCCAACACCATCGCATCAGTGCCTACCTTATGAACCTCATCATTTTGAAGAACATCGAAGTATTTAAACTTAAAAACAGACATGATTTATTCTCCAAGATACATTTTGATCAGGTCGACCAAAGCCTGCACATGCAATTCTTTTTTTTCTCGGTCTACTTTTACCACCAAGTCTTTCGTCAAAGGAAGGAGAACTTCTTTATTTAATTTGGAATTTTGAATTTGCAGTAAAGGATTCGCTGAAAAGTCAACTACTTGAACAAGCTCACCTACTTCACCATAATTCACATCAATCACTTTAAATCCTACGACTTCGTAATCATAAAAATGAGGTCCACTCAACTGTGGTAAAATATCGATTGGTAAAAACAGTTCTTTTTTAAGGAGAAGTCTTGCCTCCTCTTCTGAGTCAACTCCTTCCAGCTTTACCTTTGCAAATCCTTTATCCTTTAAGGAAATATCTTCTACAAAAAAGGGTACTAGCACACCATCTAATTCGATATATACAGAATCTAGGGATGCGTATTCTTGTGGATTGGTGACATCAAAAAAAAGCGAAACTTCACCTTTATATCCGTGAAGTTTCGCTACATAACCTAAATTAAAGCAATCAGCTTTATTCATTTTCCAACGATAAAGTGATTATGCTTCTTCTTTATTGTCATCTTCTTTTTCTGCAGGCGCTTCCTCCTGAGGTGCTTCTTCAGTTGCAGGTGCTTCTTCAGTTGCAGTTTCTTCAGCTACAGGAGCTTCCTCTTCTTCAACTTCAGGCGCATTTTTAGCAGCTAATTCTTTAGCACGTGCTTCGTTTGCCTCTTTTTCAAGTTTTAAACGCTCAGCATCAGCTTTTGCTTGTGCTGACAAATGTCCTTCAGCTTTTCCTGCGATTTTAGCTTCTTTTTCCTTCAACCAAGCTTCAAATTTCTTCTCCACATCAGCTTCAGTTAAAGCTCCTTTTTTCACACCTCTCAATAAGTGATTTTTAAACAGAACACCTTTATACGATAAAATCGCTCGAGCAGTGTTTGTCATCTCAGCACCAACTGTTACCCAGTGTAAAGTTCTATCGAAGTTAATATCGATAGTTGCAGGATTTGTGTTTGGATTATACGTTCCTAACTTTTCGATAAAACGACCATCACGCTTTGCTCGTGAATCCGCTACCACTAAGTGATAGAAAGGATACCCTTTCTTCCCGTGTCTTTGCAATCTAATTTTTGTTGACATAAACTGTTTTATTGGTTGGAGTACAAAACTCCCATTAATAAATAATTATTTGTAGGTGCAAATATAAAGATATTATATCTAAACAAACACAAATTACCACATTATTTAAAAAACATTTTTTATCTTGTGCCTATTTTGAAATTACAAAACTATAATTCTATGCTAATAAACTATAAGAAAACACTTATATTTCCATTTGTTGGAACACTTTTTCTTTTTGCATGTTCGTCCGAATCAGAGCAAATTGTAGAAGAAGAAAAACATCACGGGATTGACATCCATTACATGGACACCACTGTTAATCCGAGAGACGATTTCTACAATTATGTTAATGGAACATGGATGAAAGAAGTGGAAATTCCAAGCGACCAAAAATCGTGGGGAAGTTTTTATATCCTTCGTAAAGACACTGACAAAATGGTACTTGAACTGCTGAACAATGCAATTCAAAAAAATCAATTTGAAGAAGGTTCAGACCAATCCAAGGCGGTGATTTTATTTCAATCTATTTTAGATACAAATAAAAGAAATGAAATTGGGGTAACTCCTCTTCAGCCTATTATGGAAAAAATAAACGAAGTAACTGACCTTGCTGGTTTAAAAGAAGTTATTTCAAAGCATCCTGCTAAAATTGCCAATCCATTTTTTGGAATTTACGCTTCACCAAAAGCAGAAAATAGCGCAATAAACAATGTGAAACTTTACCCAGGAGGTCTAGGTTTACCAGATCGAGATTATTATACCAATGAAGATGAAAAATCTCAAGAAACAAGAGAGCAGTACAAAGCTCACATTGTGAGAATGTTTACTTTATATGGAGATGATGAAGAAGCAGCACAAGATAAAGCTGAACGTGTATTAGCTTTAGAAACTAAATTAGCTGTTCCTCGCTTAACAAAAGAAAAGCGTCGTGATGCCAGAATACAAAACAATCCGCTTTCTCTAGCAGAAATCAATGAATTAACGCCTGCGGTAAATTGGGAAGCATGGATTAAAGCTTTGCCTGTCCAAAAAGATTTTGACACGATGGTGGTTACCCAGTTGGAATATATGAAAAGTTTAAATACTATTCTTACTCAGGAAAACATCGAAGACTTAAAAACACTGGTAAGTTGGCAAACTTTGAATAATGCGGCTAGTTTACTCACCACTGAACTAGAATATGCAAATTGGGAGTTTTACAGTAAAACCCTTGATGGAACACCAGAACAACGTCCTGCTGACGAGCGCGCTTTAGGAATCGTAAATAGAGTAATAGGAGAAGCCATAGGACAAATGTTTGTAGAAAAATATTTCCCTGCAGAAGCAAAAGAAACAGCAGAGGATATGGTTGAAGATATCATTGAAACTTTTAGAGAACGTATCCAAAACTTAGAATGGATGAGTGATGACACAAAAGTCAAAGCCTTAGAAAAATTAAATTCTTTCACTGTTAAAATAGGTTATCCTGATGTATGGAAAGATTATTCTGAAATGGCAATTTCAGAAGACAACTCATACTATGAAAACAGCGTTTCTGCTTCTTTATGGAGATACAAGAAAAACTTGGAAAAAATAAACGAACCTGTCGATAGAGAGGAATGGTTTATGAGTCCACAAACAGTTAATGCATACTATAATCCAACGAGCAACGAGATTGTTTTCCCAGCGGCTATATTGCAACCTCCATTTTTTGATTACAAAGCTGATGCAGCAGTAAACTTCGGGGGAATTGGAGCTGTTATTGGTCATGAAATCTCTCATGGATTCGATGACAGTGGCGCACGTTTCGACGCCAATGGGAATCTCAAAAACTGGTGGACACCTGAAGATTTAGAACGTTTTGAAGAGCGCACACAACAATTAGCAGATTTCTATAGTGCAATAGAGGTTGAAGACGGTTTATATTTAAACGGTCAGTTTACTTTAGGAGAAAACACTGCTGATTTAGGAGGAGTGCTTTCTGCTTATCATGGTTTACAACGCTATTATGAAACACATGAAAAACCTGGTGAAATTGACGGATTGACACAAGAACAACGTTTTTTCATGTCATGGGCAACCGTTTGGAGAAATAAAACAAGACCAGAGGCACTTCGCTCACAAATTTTAACTGATCCACATGCGCCTGGATACTATCGTGCATACGTTCCACTGATGCATGTAGATGAATTCTATGAAGCGTTTAATATCGTTGAAGGAGACAAACTCTATATCGCTCCAGAAAAAAGAGTGAGAATTTGGTAAAAAAAATATAATATTTCAAAAAGAGTGGCTTTTCATAATAAGCCACTCTTTTTTTATATAGGAATTTTCCGTTTCATTATTCTTCTTGAATCTCAACATATCATACGAAGAACATCAATTAATTCAAATCACCCAAAATCTAGTGAATTTATAAAGGTCTTTTTGTAACATATATCACTAAACTCCGTTATAAGAAGTAATTGAAATTACACGGTTTATTATACAAGTCTTAAAATGAACAAACTATTATTTTCTCTACTTACTTTTATTTTTTCATTCATTACACTATCACAAGTTGAAGATGAATCTTGTTTACCTCCTAAAAGAAAAACACAAAAAATTATCGACAATGCTAAAAAAGCTTCCTTCCCAGATGCTGTTAAGCTCTTTAACGAAGCCATTGACAACGAACCTGATAATGCTAGCATTTACTATGAGTTTGCAATGTTCACATACAACATAGGATTACGTATATATGAACAAAATCCCGATCCAAAGCAAGGCGACCGATACATGAGTATGGCAGAAGGGTATTTTACTGAAACTTTAGAACGTTGCTCAGACTTCCATTCAAACTGTCATTATTATTTAGGAGTAATCAATTATAGTTTTGGGAATCAAGAAAAAGCCATGAAGCATTTTAAAGACTATCAAGAATTTGATTCACCTGACAGAAGTAAGTACGCTAATGACCATAGTAAAAGGCTTCTAGATATTGCAGAAGTGCTAAAAGACTATGAAGAGGAAATGTCATTTCTCAACAACCCAGTAAAATTCAACCCAGGACCAGTAAAAAATGTGAGTTCACCACAAGATGAATATTTCCCGATGATTTCACCCGACAACGAATTAATTTTTTATACCCGTAGGGTAGACAGAACTGCAAAAGGAGATCTTGTTACAGATATGAGAGAGGAGTTTACGTGGTCGAGAAGAAAAGACGTAAACAGTTTTTTTGATTCTGGAAGTCCTCTCGCCTACCCATTTAATGACGGCACATTTGACAGTTATGGAGCATCAACTATTTCTGTGGATAACAAAGAAATGATTATTTGTGCTTGCAAAGATGAGCGAGTTCAGGGTCAAATCTATAGAAATTGTGATTTGTATGTTACATATTACGAACGTACAGGAGCTGGAGGAAACGACTATGTATGGTCAAAGTTAAAGAATTTAGGAAGCAACATTAATACTCCAAATGGTTGGGAGGGTCAACCTTCACTTTCTGCAGATGGAAATACTTTATACTTTGCAGCCAACCGACCGACCACACAAAACGATGATATTTTTTACTCAGAACGCTTAGCAAACGGTACGTGGGGGCCTGCTAAACCATTTACAGAAGTGAATACTCCTGGAAAAGATAAAAGTCCATTTTTCCACCAAGACAGTGAAACATTTTACTTTGTTTCTAGTGTTTCCCAAGAAAGAAAAGGAATGGGAGGAACTGACATATTTTATATGAGAAAAGATGAAAACGGTCAATGGACAAAACCCAAAAATATTGGTTACCCAATCAACACCAATGAAGATGAAATTGGCTTGTTCGTTTCAGTGGATGGAAGCCAAGCATACTTCTCCACTTACCAGCGAGGGAACTGGGACATTTACTCTTTTGAGTTATATGAAGAAGCGCGTCCAAAACCTGTCGTGGTTGTAAAAGGAGAAATATCATCAGAAGATGATGAACTCGTAGAAAATATTGAGGTTGAAATTACGTATGAGAACTCTGACAAAGTAGAGACGGTACGTGTAAACGGAAACGATGGAAAGTATGCTGCAGTGATTAAAACAGAGGAAGCTCAAGATGTGATGATTAACGTAAAAAAAGAAGGCTATGCTTTCGATTCTAAAATTATTCATAAGGAAGAACTCGCTTTAGGAAAGACCATAAATGCACAAGATTTAAAAATTAAAGAGATTAAAGTTGATGAACCTTACACCATCAACGACATTCTTTTCCCTACTGCTTCAGCAGAGCTTTCTGAAAGGTCAAAATTCATATTAAGGCAATTTGGTCGTTTCTTAAAAGAGAACTCAACCTTTTCTGTTTTAATTCAAGGACACACAGACAATGAAGGAAATCCACAAAGCAACTTAGAGCTTTCGGAGCGAAGAGCACAAAGTGTGAAAAACTACCTCGTTCAAATCGGGATAGAAAGCAATCGTTTATCAGCAAAAGGATATGGTCAAACTCAACCTGTTGTTCCAAACACTACACAGGAGAACAAGCAAAAAAATCGTAGAACTGACTTTGTAATTCAAAAAATGTAATTGAATAAATGCAACGATAGTATCACATGATTTTAAAATCAAGACTTCACATCCTTAGTTGGATTACGCTCATCATTTTTCCAGCTATTGGATTAACTTTACTTTGGTATTTAAATGAGTATACGATTGCAGAGTTAATTCAGGTCTTAGAATTCGATAAAATCTATAGTCCTTTAACATTGCTTGGGTTAGAGTTTGGTTTATTTTATGGAATCATTGTGCTTATCATTTCTCAAGCTCCCTTATTCAAGGAGTTAACAAGTCAACAAACAGAGTTGTTTAAGAAAATTGATTTCAACTGGTTAGATATCATTTTCATTTCTTTTTGTGCTGGGTTTGGAGAAGAAGTACTTTTTCGTGCAGGAATACAAACTTGGTTTGGACCTTGGCTAACCACCTTAATTTTCATCGCAATTCATGGATATTTCAGTCTTACTTCACTAAAAAAGAACGCCATTGGTTTATTGCTTTTTCCTTTTATTATCCTACTTTCTTTTGCCTATGATTCATTTGGGCTTTGGTTTTGTATTGCTGCACATTTTGCTTATGACTTTATCATGTTTGCCATGGTGCTTATTGAAAACAAAAAAGAGAAACGTAGGCCAAACAATTTTTAAACTTACTCTCTTTTATTTGAGTTTGTGTTTAAATACCGCTTCAAACTTTTCCAACTTTGGACGAATTACATACTGACAATACCCTTGTTCTGGGTTGTTGTTATAATAATCAAAGTGGTCTTTTTCCGCCTCATAATAAGTGGTAAGTGGTGAAATTTCCGTGACAATAGGCTTATCATAGACACCTGCAAGATCAAGTTCTTTTTTATATTTTTCTGCGAGTTGCTTCTGTTCCTGGTCATGATAAAAAATTACTGACCGATATTGAGTACCTACATCATTCCCTTGACGATTCAATGTGGTTGGATCATGTGCAAACCAAAAAACCTCAAGAAGTTCATCAAAACTAATCACCTCATCATCATAAACAATCCTAAGTACTTCTGCATGTCCAGTTCTTCCTTCACACACTTCCCTATAGGCAGGATTTTTTATATTACCCCCAGCATATCCAGGCGTCACCTTCTCTACTCCTTTCAGCTGAGCAAAAATAGGCTCTGAACACCAAAAACATCCATTTCCAAAAGTCGCTTCTTTTCTTGCCATTTTATTTAAAGATTATTGTATTGATTTTCTTCTCTTAAAATAATAAATAATAATTAAAAGTAGCAATCCTGCGATTGAAATAATTAACCAATTATTAAAAATAGATTGATAAGTGCTCACCTTGCCTTCTAAGTTTTCCTCTCTCAGCTTTTTCATCCCTTCATATTCGATCATCGACTGCTCATAATTAAAGTTCATAATTCTATTATCTTCTTCTCTTTTTTGAGCATGAATTTGATTTTGGACGTCAATAATTTCTTTTAAAACAGCTATTTGCTCTTTATCCATTCCCCCATTCTCATAAATCACAGCAATTTGTTCAAGGGCATCTTTTTTAATTCTTAAAACTCCAGCTTCTTCTGAAACCTCGACACTTTTTTGATAATTTACCAGAGCTGAATCAATTTTTTCTATTCCATGAAAATAATCTCCTAAATTGTAATAAGCTTCAGCGATAAATAACGGATTACCGTGATCAATTCTTACCTCTAATGCCAATTTAAAGTACTCTTTTGATCGTTTAAAGTTTTCTGCAAAAAACTCTGTAATCCCTAAGTTCGTATATGCATTTGCCACTGTAGTTTTAACACCCACAGTCAAGCCATACTCCATACTTCTTATAAAGTTATCGCTTGCATTATCATAATCTCCCTGATCTAAATATAAATTTCCTAACAAGGCATATCCCGAAGCTAAAGCAGAAATTGAGCCCTCAGTAGTGTGATGAAAACGAATATATTCTCTCAACAAATTTTCTGCGACATCAAATTCATCATTTACAATCGCTATTCTAGCCAAGTTGATCAGAGGAATCACTTGAACCGCTTTTCTACCACCCGACGATATAGCATATTGGAGTGCTTTTTCATACGCTTGTTCAGCGTTACTCATATTTCCTCGAGAAAAGTGTAAATTTCCTAATAAATTGTGAGATAACGACAACATGGTATCATTCTCTACTTGGTCATAATATTCAATAACTGAACTCAACTTTTCCTCTGCTTGTGAGTAAAAAGAATAGGTAATCAAATGGCGTGCTATATAATAATTGCACAAAACAATTGCATCCTGTCTCCCATTTTTAATTCCTGCATCTTTAAGATCTCTCACAAAATACAACACACTGTCATCATAAATACCTGTCAAGGATGGAGCAAATTCATAAAGCAACTCCATTTTTGTGTCAATATCATTCGTTTTATCAAATGCTTCAATTTTATCTGTAACGTCTCGTTGACTTATTAAAAAAAAGGGAATCAAAAAAATAAAAAATACTATTTGCTTCATGTTTCTTAAACTGTAATAATGTCGTATTAATTTAATATTAAGTGGAAAATTTGTTAATATAAAAAGCTAATATCTATATATTTTTTAAAAAAGCTATTAAAAAACATCAATTAACGATTAAATATTTCAAAAAAGACGGTTTTATTAAGAAACAATGCATGTTTTATTGAGTACAACTTTTATCTCTGCTACTTTTATTACCTTCCATTTAATTAGGATTTCGTATCTTTGTGTGAATTGAAAAATAAAAAATACTATGGCAAATGCACATTTTAAGGTTCCAAAAGCAGTAAACGAACCTGTAAACTCATACGAACCCAATTCTGAAGAAGTAAAATCTTTGCTTGGGAAATACAAAGAAATGCATGATCAGGAACCTATAGATGTTCCTATGTATATTGGAGGTGAAGAAATTAGAACTTCCACGAAGAAAAAAATCACTTCTCCACACGAACACCAAAAAGTGTTAGGATACTATAATTACGGTGAAAAGCAACATGTAGAGCAAGCAATTGAAGCAGCGTTGGCAGCGAAAGAACAATGGTCAAATCTTCCTTGGTATGAAAGAGCAGCAATTTTCTTAAAAGCAGCTGATTTAATTTCAGGACCATACAGAGACAAAATTAATGCGGCTACAATGTTGGGACAGTCTAAGAATGTATTCCAAACTGAAATTGATGCAGCTTGTGAATCTGCTGACTTCTTACGTTTTAACGTACAGTATATGTCTGAAATATACGAAGACCAACCTATGTCTTCCCCTGGAGTTTGGAACAGAACTGAATGGCGACCTTTAGAAGGATTTGTTGTAGCAATTACACCTTTTAACTTTACAGCCATTGCATTAAATTTACCTTCTGCACCTGCAATGTTAGGAAACGTTGCTGTATGGAAACCAGCAGAAACTCAAATTTATGCGGCAAACGTAATCATGGAGGTGTTCATTGAAGCTGGTCTTCCTGCTGGTGTGATTAATATGGTTACCACTCGTGGACAAGATTTTGGAGATGTTGTATTCAAGCATAAAGAATTTGCAGGACTACACTTTACAGGGTCAACTGGCGTTTTCCGTCATCTATGGAAAGAAATTTCAAATAATTTAGAAAATTACAGATCTTACCCAAGAATTGTAGGAGAGACTGGAGGAAAAGACTTTATTGTAGCTCATTCATCAGCGAAACCTATAGTTGTAGCTACAGCCATAGCTCGTGGAGCTTTTGAATTTCAAGGACAAAAATGTTCAGCTGCATCGCGTGCTTATATTCCGAATAATATATGGGAAGAAGTAAAAGAAATCCTACTTCAACAAGTGGAGTCGTTTAAAATTGGTACACCTGAAGATACTTCAAACTTTATTACCGCAGTGATTGATGAAAAAGCTTTCGATAATATTGCAAGCTATATCGATTACGCTAAAGAAAGTGATGAAGCTGAAATTATTGCAGGTGGAAATTATGATAAATCTGAAGGATACTTTATTGATCCGACAGTTATCTTAACTACAAATCCGAAATTTAAAACTATGTGTGAAGAAATTTTCGGGCCTGTAATTACGATTTATGTGTATGATGAAAATAAATTTGAAGAGACATTAACCTTAGTCGACGAAACTTCCGAATATGCATTAACAGGATCTATCATTAGTAATGACCGATATGCCACTAATCTAGCGATTAAAAAGTTAGAAAATTCTGCAGGTAACTTCTACATCAATGACAAACCTACTGGTGCTGTAGTAGGTCAGCAGCCATTTGGAGGTGCAAGAGGTTCAGGAACAAACGATAAAGCAGGTGCTAAACTAAACCTTTTACGTTGGGTTTCTGCAAGAACAATTAAGGAAACTTTCGTTCCTGCTGAGGATTATAAATATCCATTTATGGGCTAATTATCCCATTTTTTAATATTAAAAAAGACTGTCTTTCTTCTGTTAGACAGTCTTTTTGTTTTATTAACAATCAACCTTGAACAATTCTTTGGCAAAACATAAGAATGATTACCTATCATACCCTAATTTTGTAATATGTTTAAACGTTTTAAAATAGCGAGAAATAAATACACCATCACTTTTGTGGTATTTCTAGTATATATTTTGTTTTTGGACGACATCGATATAGTTAAAATATATCAGCAAAACGTTAAATTGAATAAACTTAAGGAAGAGAAAAAAGAAATCACCAGAAAATTTGAAGAAGTAAAAGGAGTGTTAGAATCTCTAGACAACGATGAGGCATTGGAACGTTATGCACGTGAGAACAAATTTTTCAAAAAAGATGACGAGGATATTTTTGTGATTGTTCCATCAGAAGATTGAGAATATCAGACAAAAACATCTTTGACACTATCCCGTAAAGTGTGCGAATTATTTATAAATGGTTAAGATTTATATTCTAACACTATTTTAAAGCAAAAAAGATTGCCCAAATCATGAACAATCTTTTTTTATAATGTTTATTTTTCTCTTACTCTTAATTTCCAAACATATTTTTCACACGTTGAAAGAAATCTTTTTCTTTAGCTGTAGGGTGAGGCTTGAAGTTTTCGCTCTCTCCCAACTTTTTAATAATTTCTTTTTCTTCTTTAGAAAGTTTCTTAGGTGTCCAAACATTAATATGTACAAATTGGTCACCTGTACCATAATTCTGTACACTTGGCAATCCTTTACCTTTCAGCCTAAGCACTCTTCCACTTTGTGTGCCTGGTTCAATTTTTATTCTTGCTTTTCCAGTTAATGTAGGCACTTCAATCGAAGCCCCTAAAGCAGCATCTGCAAAGCTAACAAAAGCTTCATGGTGGAGATTTTGTCCATCGCGTCGTAATTCCTCATGCTCTAGCACCTCAATTACTACCAGCAAATCTCCAGGTACACCATCAAATGGACCAGCATTTCCTTTTCCACTTACAGAGAGTTGCATGCCGTCTTCAACTCCAGCAGGAATATTAATTTCGATTACCTCTTCTTTACGCTCTAACCCTTGATGATTTGCTCCAGCAGGTTTTTTATCGATTATTTTCCCACTACCCTGACAGTTTGGACAAGTCGAAGTGGTTTGCATGGCTCCTAAAAAAGTTTGAGTCACACGTTGCACTCTCCCACTCCCGTGACACGTTGAACATTCTTTAAATGTTACTCCACTTGCGTTTACTAGCTTATTGACACGAATTTTCTTTGTGGTTCCCTCGAGTATTTCTTCAAGAGATAATTTAATTTTTACGCGAAGATTAGAGCCTTTCACTACACGTTGTCTTGAGCCTCCTCCGCCACTAAATCCTCCAAAACCACCAAAAATATCTCCAAATTGTGAGAATATGTCATCCATATTCATACCACCTCCGCCGAATCCACCAGAACCGTCAACTCCTGCATGTCCAAACTGGTCATAACGTTGACGTTTTTCAGCATTCGACAGCACTTCATACGCTTCGGCAGCTTCTTTAAATTTCTCTTCCGCCTCTACATCGTTTGGGTTCTTATCTGGATGATATTTTAAAGCTAGTTTTCGATAAGCTTTTTTAATCTCCCCTTCAGATGCTGATCTTTCTACTCCTAATATTTCGTAATAATCTCTTTTTTCGCTCATAACATTTATTATTGACCTACAATCACTTTTGCATGTCGTATTACTTTGTCATTGAGAAGGTATCCTTTTTCAGCCACTTCAATCACATGTTCTTTCTGTTTTTTGTCCTCTACTGGGAAGTTTGCCACAGCATCATGTAATTCAGTGTCAAATGGCTTTCCTTTACTATCCATTGCTTTTAGCCCTTTACCCTCTAAAATTTTAACAAACTTATTATAAATTAACTGAAAGCCTTCTTTAATGGCTGCTGGATCTTCTGCATTCTCATTGTGCTCAATAGCACGTTCAAAATCATCAAGCACTGGCAATAGATCTTTGATTAATCCCTCTCCAGCATTCGTGATTAATTCAATGCGTTCCTTAGCGGTTCTTCTTCTAAAATTATCAAACTCAGAGTATAATCGTAAATATTTGTCATTTAACTCATCATATTTCTGTTGCATCTCCTCCTCTACTGAGACCTCTTGGGATGGTGTTTCCTCCTCACTCATCTCTTGATTATCCTGAGTTGTTTGTTCACTCTTAGCTTCATTTTTAGCTAACATTTCTTCGTCCGCTTTTTTGCTTTTATCTCTTCCCATTATTTTCTCTTTTTTACAAATCAATATTCTTATTATCAAAATCACTGCCAATAAGCTTTCTTAGACATTTTGTCAGAACTTTGCTTGAAACAAAGAAATAGTGGCAGTTTAAAGCTAAAATTACTGTCAGACTCCTACCCTTTTTTACATCATTTTATCTATCTTTGATGCTTTAAAAATTTTGGGTATGAAAATTCTGATTTCTCCAGCTAAACTACTGGATTACAATAAAAATATAGAAGTTCCATCAATCACGAAAGCTCATTTTCTTGACTCCACAGAGCTGCTTGTAAAAAAACTAAAAAAACTTTCAAGCAAAGAAATTAGTAAACTTATGAACATTTCTGAAAGCTTAGGAATCTTGAATTACGAACGCTATCAAAATTGGGAAAAACCAAACAAAGCATCTTCAACCATAAAACCTGCAATTACAGTTTTTGATGGAGAAGTATATAAAGGACTAGAAGTAGATACTTTTTCTCAAAAAGATTTTGAAGTAGCACAAAGAGACTTGCGAATTCTTTCGGGGTTGTATGGCATACTTAAACCACTCGACCTAATCTATCCCTATCGATTAGAAATGGGAACCAAATTTGCCGTAGATAAAAACACAAAAAACCTATATGAATTTTGGGGCACTCAAATCGCTGAATACCTCAATCAAGAATTAAAAGAAGGGGAAGTGATCATCAATTTAGCATCCAATGAATATTTTAAGGCTGTGCACAAGAAAACCTTAAAAGCGCGCGTCATCACTCCTGTCTTTAAAGAATTAAGAGAAGATGGCACCTTAAAAGTTATTGTCGTGTACACAAAACACGCTAGAGGAGCTTTAGCAAGGGATATTATTCAAAATCAATACACTGACATAGAAGACATAAAAGGCTTTAATAAGGGAGGCTACACTTTTAGCGAGCAAGAATCTTCGGAAAATGAATGGGTGTTCATTCGCTAAAAAAGTAAATTTTGCCTCAGATAGTTTGAACTCATTTTTTTTTATTGTTATTGAATTACTATCTTTGTGACTCAAGGTGTCGCATAAGATGGCACTGATTGATAATCGTCAAAAAAAACTAAATTAATGAGTACAACAACAGAAAAATTATCATCTGCCGATTATATTGAAATGGAAGCTCAGCACGGAGCGCACAACTATGAACCTCTTCCGGTTGTTTTGGCAAAAGGAGAAGGCGCTCATGTTTGGGATGTGGAAGGGAAACATTATTACGACTTTCTTTCTGCATATTCAGCTGTAAATCAAGGGCATTGCCATCCTCATATCATTGGCGCACTCAAAGAACAAGCAGATACGCTCACGCTAACTTCTCGTGCTTTTTATAACAATGTGTTAGGTCTTTTCGAAAAGAAAATAACTGAAACTTTTGGCTATGACAAAGTATTAGTGATGAATTCAGGAGCTGAAGCAGTAGAGACGGCCATTAAAATTTGTAGAAAGTACGCTTACGAAAAAGCTGGCATTCCTGAAGAACAGGCTAAAATCATTGTTTGTGAGAACAACTTCCATGGAAGAACCACAACAATAATCTCATTTTCTAACGATGAAACAGCTAGAAAAAACTTTGGTCCATATACACCTGGTTTTATCAGGATACCTTATAATGATTTAGAGGCTTTAGAACAAGCACTACAACAAGAGAACATTGCAGGATTTTTAATGGAGCCAATACAAGGAGAAGCTGGAGTATATGTACCCGATGAAGGATACTTATCTAGAGCAAAAGACCTTTGTGAAAAAGCTAACGTGCTATTTATTGCCGATGAAGTTCAAACTGGAATCGCAAGGACAGGAAAACTTTTAGCTTGTGATCACGAAAATGTAACCCCAGACATTCTTGTCTTAGGAAAAGCCTTGTCAGGTGGAGTTTTGCCAGTTTCTTCAGTACTCGCAAATAATGACATCATGAATGTGATTCAGCCTGGACAGCATGGTTCAACTTTTGGAGGAAATCCATTAGGAGCGAAAGTGGCAATTGCTGCGTTAGAGGTTGTTGAAAATGAAAATTTAGCAGAAAGAGCAGAAAAATTAGGTCATCTTTTCAGAAAAGAAATGAACCGTATCATAGATGAATCTGATTTAATTTTAAAAGTCCGTGGAAAAGGTCTTCTCAACGCCATTATCGTGAATGACAGTCCTGAAAGTTCAACCGCTTGGGATCTTTGTATGGCGATGAAAGAAAATGGATTGATTGCAAAACCAACTCACGGTAACATCATTCGATTTGCTCCTCCTTTAGTAATCACTGAAAAAGAACTTTTAGAGTGTGTAGCAATCATCGAAAAAACAATCAAAGAATTTAAGAAATAATCTGTCATTTTTAAAAGACTGAAAGCCTCAACGTATCCATTTGTGTTGAGGCTTTTTTTATAAAAGGCTACATAAAAGCATTATACATTATTCTCAGACCAATAATCGCTAAAGAAATAGCCAAAACTTTAATAATTACACCTCCTTTGATTAATGTAGATAATCTTGCGCCTAGCAAGGAACCAGGAACGACTCCAATTCCTAACAAAATCATCAGTCTGACCACCTCAGGGTTATCGTAACTGCCTTGAAAATAATGTACGCACACGCTTATCATTGCCATTACACCTAAAACAAATTGAGAAGTAGCCGTAGCAATGTGCACTGGAAAATATAAAATTTCCGTCATTGCAGGGACATGAATTATCCCTCCACCAATTCCAAACAAAGGAGAAAAAAAGCCAATAAATAAAGAAATAATGATTCCAGTTTTGATGCTGTAAGCATACTCATAAATTACTCCATTTTTATCTTTTTTTCTTTGAAAAGTATAGCCAGGCTTTATTGTTCTTAACTCCTTACTTTTTCCTTTTCTCTTTCCGCTTTTAAAAAATAAAAAGAAGGCCAGAAGAATTAAAAGAATTCCAAAAAGCACATCAAACTGCCCACGTGGTATCATTGTGGTGACAAAAACACCGATAATAGAGCCAGGAATTGTTGCAACAGCAAAAATAATCCCTGCTTTAAAGTCAATTCTCCGCTTTTGGTAATAAGCTATTGTTCCCACCAATGCATTCACCATAACAATGGCCAAAGACACAGCGGTCAAAACTTCGGGTTTCATTGTAGGATATAGCAAAATAAGCACTGGAACAAGAATAAATCCACCACCCGCTCCAATTAAAGTGCCCAATGCTCCAATTCCGATGCCTAATAAAATTAAGATAAAATCGATTTCCATAAGTATTAGCTTTCCTTCTTCCTTCTATTTTGGTAGTGCGCTTTAGTAGCGACATAAATTTCTTTTTCTGCTATTGCATAAACTATTGTTTTATCTTTATTGGTAATATTCACCTCCTTATTAAAAGTATAAGCACCATTCAATTCAACCTGCTGCTTTACCACCTCAACTTCTGAAGGTGTAACGACAAATTCTGCATATACCGTTTCTCTTGCAGGCTTTTTAAAATATATTTTCGCCGACTTGTCCCAAACCACATAATCATGCCCCAACAGTTCTATATATTGTATCATGTAAATCGGGTCTGTAGCAGAAAATAAACTGCCACCAAATATACTTCCATTGTAGTTTACATTTCTCCACGAAAGTTTTATTCTTACCAATACATAAGACATATCTTCAGAAGTTTGAATAATTCTACCACAGCTTCTTCTGTACATTGGTGAAATATTAAATAAACTTTTAAAAATCGTCGATTTTTTAAAAAAGCGTTGTAAAAATAAATTGATGCGTTTATACATTGCAAATACTTAAGATTATGCTTAAAAGTATAAAAATATACGCAATAGAAAAACTTTAGATTCAAGTTTTAAAATATGAAAAAATAAAGCCATAAAAACTAGTTCTATTTCATTGCATATCACTTCCTAAAAAGAGTTGTTAAGAATGTATAAAACAGACTAAAGTCAGCTAAAAAAACTTGTGTAATCCACATAAAATGCTTATTTTTATATAAACCAAAAAACAATAAATATGAGCTTTTTAAATTTAGATAAAAGTAAAGTAAAAGAGACAGTTGATGAATTAAACATCTTACTTGCGGATTACCATTTATATTATCAAAAACTTCGCAATTTCCACTGGAACATTGTAGGACAAAACTTTTTCACATTACATGATAAGTTTGAAGAAATGTACAATGATACCTTAATCAAAATTGATGAAATTGCTGAGCGGATACTAACCCTTCGTTATCGTCCGCTGAGTAATTATTCAGATTACTTAAAGGCTTCGCCATTAAAGGAATCACCTTCTTCACTATCAGATATTGAAATGGTAAAAGCATTACTAGAAGATCATGAAGTTATCATTAAACAACTTCGTATTACTTTAGAAAAGGCTAACCAAGCTGAAGATGAAGGTACAGCAGATTTCATTACTGGATACATTGCCGAACTTGAGAAAACTAGCTGGATGCTGTCTTCTTTTGTAATGGATTCAGATGATAATCTACCTAAAGCTTAATCAACAATAAATTATAAAACAGAGAAGGGGTTTGATTTAATCAGGTCCCTTTTTTTAAACTTGTTTTTTCAATTCTCTTTCAGCTAGTTTTTCCAACCTACTTTTGCTCAGGGCTTTTCTTCCTTTTTCAGACTCTTTACGTGGTACGAAAATAAGAAACATCAAGCCAACTGCGAAAAAGGCTATAACAGATAATACCGAAGCACGCAAGTCTCCTGTTAAATCTTCCATTAAACCGAAGAAGAAAAGTCCAAATACAATTCCAACTTTTTCTGAAACATCATAAAAGGAAAAATAAGAAGCATGTTCTTGTGTGGTAGGTAAAAACTTAGAATATGTAGAACGAGAAAGTGATTGAACGCCTCCCATCACTAAGCCAACTCCTGCAGCTAAGAAATAAAACTCTAAAGGGGTGTGAATAAAGTAAGCGCAAATACACAAAATAATCCAACCTATATTAGTAATGATTAATGTGCTAAGATTTCCTATCAAGCTTGAGATATAAGACATTAAGTAAGCACCTCCAGCACCTAAAATTTGAATCAGTAAAATAGCTATTATTAATCCTGCATCTCCACCTGAGCTTCCCCAATCAATTTCTTTTTTAGCAAATACAACAGCCATTAGCATCACTGTTTGAACGCCAGTATTAAAAAAGAAAAATGAAAGCAGATATAATTTCAAGCGCTTAGTTTGTCTAAATTCATAAAACACCCGCTTTAACTCTCTAAAACCTTTTAATAAGTAACCTGACTCCACTTTGTTTGCGCGTGTTGAATTGGGCAAACGACTAAAGGTAATTTGAGCAAACCCAATCCACCAAACACCCACTAAAACAAAGCAGTATTTAGTGTATTTAGCATCAATAAACATGATGATAGCCAAACAAATGACCAATAATATCATGCTCCCGAAATATCCCATCGAATATCCTCTTGCGGAGATGCTATCATGGTCTTTTGGATAAGCAATTTCGGGTAAAAAAGCGTTATAGAAGACTAAACTATTCCAAAAACCTACGCTCGCTAAGAAAACAGAAAGCATTCCCCATTCGATTTGAGCAGGATTAAACCAAAAAAGTGAAATACTAGAGAGTGCACCTAAATAGCAAAAAAACTGCATAAATCGCTTCTTACTTCCTGTAACGTCGGCAATTCCAGACAAGAATGGAGACAGCACACTTACTAATAAAAACGAAGCTGAAAGTATATACGACAACAACACGGAGTCAGAAAGTTGTGTTCCAAAAAAATCGACCATTACATTTTCTCCTGGCAGCAACTCCTCTCTACCTACAGTTTTAAGGTAATGTGATTTTGTGATATTGGTATAAAAAACCGGAAAAATAGCTGAGGTAATAACTAGGTTATAAACCGAGTTTGCCCAGTCGTATAATATCCATCCTTTAATTACACGCTTATTCCCTTTCTCCATTATTTCACTAGTAATTTACCAACTCTTTTAAGACTTTGTCTAAGCGACTGTTTGCAAGAAAATTCTTCTCTAATTCAGCATGAAAAGGCACAGGTGTATTGAGTGAGCCCAGCCTTCTGATTGGTGCATCTAAAAATTCGAAACAAGACTCATTAATCTGTGTAACAATTTCTCCTCCGATTCCTCCAATCTCTACATCTTCATGTAAAACAAGAACTTTTCCTGTTTTTTTCACAGATTTCAACACGGTTTCTATGTCTAAAGGCACTAATGTACGTAAATCAATTAAATCAGCGGATATTGAAGGATTGTTGGCTAAGGTATCCAATGCCCAATGTACTCCCAATCCGTAAGTTACAATCGTCACATCATTTCCTTCTTTCACCAATCGCGCTTTTCCTATTTCTGTGGTATAATAATCGTCGTAAACTTCTTCTTTAACACTTCTATATAAAGCCTTGTGCTCAAAGAACATCACTGGATTTGGGTCTTCAAGTGAAGCCGCTAACAATCCTTTTGCATCGCTTGGAAAAGCAGGATAAACAATTTTTAAGCCTGGTGTATGGAAAAACCAAGCTTCTGTACTTTGAGAATGAAAAGGACCAGCAGCTACCCCCGCACCTGTTGGCATTCTTACCACTACATCTGCATTTTGTCCCCAGCGCCAATGAATTTTCGCCAGATTGTTTACAATTTGATTGAATCCTACTGAGACAAAATCAGAAAACTGCATTTCAACCATAGCCTTCATCCCGCTGATGGATAAACCTAACCCTGCACCGACAATTGCCGATTCACACAAAGGCGTATTTCTTACACGTGCTTTTCCAAATTTCTCTACAAAACCTTCAGTAACTTTAAATGCTCCACCATACTCTGCTATATCTTGCCCCATTAACACAAGTTCTGGATAGCGTTCCATAGATTGACTCAGCCCTTCTGAAACTGCATCAATAAAACGTTTTTCTGACTTTTTACTCGTCGCTGGTTCAATCACTTGTTGCACATGCGGATAAAAAACATCTTTCAGTTCCTCCTCTGTATTAGGCACGATGTCGGGTTCATTATTTGCCTCTTCAAAGCTGTTTAATATTTCTTTCTGAATTTCATCATTAAATGTTTTAATCATCTCTTCAGTGAGCACCCCTTCCTCCTTTAGGAAAAGTTCAAAATTCACTACAGGATCTTTCTTACTCCACTCCTCTTGAATTCCTTCAGGATAGTATTTTGTTCCTGAAGCCTCTTCATGCCCTCGCATTCTAAACGTCATTAATTCCAATAAAAAAGGACGCGGTTTTTCTCTTAAAGAAGCAGCAATGTCTTGAACAGATGTGATAACTTCTAAAATGTTATTTCCATCAATTTGATATGCATCCATTCCATAGCCAATTCCTTTATCAGTGAATTGTTTCATTCGGAACTGTTCATTACTTGGCGTGGAAAGTCCCCATTGATTATTTTCCACAGCAAAAATCACAGGTAAATCCCAAACTGCAGCAACATTTAATGCTTCGTGAAAATCACCTTCACTTGCCCCTCCATCACCAGTAAAAACTAAAGTCGCTTTATTTGTCTTTTGAATGACAGAAGACAATGCAATTCCATCAGCAATTCCTAATTGTGGTCCTAGATGAGAAATCATTCCTACAATATTATAATCCATAGTTCCAAAGTGAAAAGAACGATCTCTTCCTTTTGTAAAGCCAGACATTTTACCTTGAAACTGCCCAAACAATCGATGCAATGGAATTCCTCTTGTGGTGAAAACACCTAAGTTTCTATGCATAGGAAGAATAACCTCATCCTCGTTCATTGCTAGCGTTGTTCCCACACTAATCGCTTCTTGCCCCCAACCTGAAAACCATTTTGAAATTTTACCTTGTCGCAAAAGAATGAGCATTCTTTGCTCAACTAATCTCGGCTTTAAAAGTGCTTTATAAATATCGATTAACTCTTCATCTGAGAATCTAGATCGGTCATAATCAATATGACGTTTAACATTTGCTTCCATGAATTATTTCTTCTATAATTTTAGAATAGCAAACTTAACAACAATCTCTTACTTCTTGACCTCTTTCGTATATAAAATAGGCATTTTCTTCCCAAAATAACGAATGATTAAATATATCACTATTGCTCCAATGATAAAAGATAAGTAATTGGGGAAACCTAATGCTGTTGGAATTACACCAATAAATAAAGAAACTCCTGCCACTGTGATAGCGTAAGGTGCTTGTGTATTAACATGCGAAATATGATTACAAGATGTAGCCAAACTGCTTAATATCGTTGTATCTGATATTGGAGAGCAATGATCTCCAAGTACAGCACCTGCAAGAACAGATGCTATTGAATTGTACATAATTGCCATTTCGGAGTAGTTGGGGTCATTCAAAGCTACTGAAAAAGACAAAGGAATTATTAAGGGGTAAACGATTGCCATAGTGCTCCATGAAGAGCCAGTGGAGAAGGCTATTATTGCAGATAAAATAAAAGTTATAGCAGGGATAATCCATACCATTTCAAAGTTGTTGGTAAAGAAAGACCCCAAATATTCAGCTGTACTCAAGGTATTTGTCACATCAGCTAATGCCCAAGCCAAAATTAAGATTGTCATCGCAGGCATCATCGTATTAATCCCTACAATTAATGCGTCCATGGTTTCTTTGAGTGTCAACAAACGTTGAGAAACCGTTAATAAAATCGCCACAAACAAACCTACCAATGATGCCCACAACAAAGCTAGATACGAGTCTGCATTTCCAATTAACACGCCTAATTTCCTCATCACACCTGGACTTGATATATCTCCTGCCCCAATTGCTGCCCAAGTTCCATTGCTCACATCTACTCCATTAAGAATTAACTCTTCCTTTGTAGCTGAAAGTCCCGTAATGAACAAAGATGCAATAGTTCCTACAATAATTATCAAAATAGGAATAATCGCATTAAACGCCCTTACTTTTATCCCAGAACTTGGATTAAAATCTTCCAAAACACGGTTGGTCACACCTTCCTCTAACGGCTTTCCTTTCAGTGCGTCTAATTCAGCTTTATACATTGGCCCATAATCTCGTTGCTTATAGAGAATAATAAACATGAATATCAATGTGAAAAATGAATAAAATGAAAAAGGCAAAGAATTCAAAAAAACACCGTATGCACTCATGGAAATTTCCACGTTGTGCACAGTTTCAATTTTATCAATACCCTCCGAAATATAAGTCAACTCAGCACCAATCCATGTGGTAATAAAAGCAATTGCAACCACTGGAGCTGCTGTAGAATCAACAATATATGCTAGTTTTTCCCTAGAAATTTTAAGCTTATCTGTGATGGGACGCATGGTATTCCCTACTACTAAAGAGTTCGCATAATCATCAAAGAATATAGCGAGTCCTAAAAAATATGTAGTCAACATCCCTGAGCGTCTAGTTGTTGCATACTTTACTACATGATTCACTACGCCTTGCATTCCTCCATTCTTTGATATAATAGCAACAATAGCCCCAATTAAAATTGAAAAAAGTATCACCGAAACATGTCCTTTATCCATTAAAGCATTTAAAATATAGTGGTCTAACACAGTAAAGAAAGCCGTAAATATCCCTGTCATTCCTCCCGTGTAGAAACCATAAGTAGCAGCGCCAACAAATATTCCGATAAACAAAGCAGAAATCACTTCTTTAAAGATAAGGGCTAAACCGATGGCTATCAAAGGAGGTAGAATTGACAGCCAACCAGGAATTACAACGGGTTCATTATAGCTAATTGAAGCGTCACTAAATTGAATATTTTGATCTTCAAGCGTAATTTTAATAAATGCTTGATCTCCTACTTGCCTGACGGGTAATGTTTCTCCATTTAATTCTACAAACTCTATCTCATCTCCTCCAATTACAGGCACTTCTGTTGGAACACCTTTAAGTATAACCTCTGGAAAAACAACCTCCTGTCCAAAAGCGACAATACTCAAACATAAACTGATAAATGATAAAGTTAGAATTCTCCACATATAGCTTCACGAGTTAATTCTTCGAAATTAATAATTAAGCTGTATTCTGATGGTTAAAATGAGTTGTTTTTTGATTGCAATATACAATTACCTAATTATTGTCCATCGACTTTTTTATCATAAAATTAGAAAATCATAGTGTTTTTCATTGATTTTTTTGTACTTTTGCGTGAATTTATTTACAAACTAAAAATAGGTTCACAATGTCATTACGAGATATCAACAAAGTAAGAGAGGGGTTAACATTTGACGACATCTTACTTGTCCCTGCCCATTCTGAGGTTCATCCTAGAAATGTAAACCTTCAAAGTCAAATCACACGCAATATAAAAGTCAACACACCCGTTGTTTCAGCAGCAATGGATACAGTTACTGAATCAAGCATGGCGATTGCTATGGCACAATCTGGAGGAATAGGTGTCATTCATAAAAATATGAGCATTGAAGAGCAAGCTCATGAAGTTCGAAAAGTAAAGCGTTCTGAAAGTGGATTAATTATAGATCCTATTATTTTAGGAGAAGACGCTTTGGTAATCGATGCCATTAATTTGATGCGGGAGAATAAAATCGGTGGAATTCCAATTGTGGATAAAGAAAGAAGGCTTAAAGGGATAATTACCAATAGAGATTTACGTTTTGAGAAAGCAAAATCTAGACCTATTGTCGAAGTGATGACAAAAGAGAACCTTGTTGTAGCACAAGAAGGAACAGACTTAATTACAGCAGAAGGAATCTTACAAAAACATAAAATTGAAAAGTTACCTGTTGTTGATAAAGACAATAAACTAATTGGTTTAATTACCTATAGAGATATTATTAAAGTAAAAGAACACCCTTACTCTTGCAAGGATGAGTTTGGTCGACTTCGTGTAGCAGCAGCAGTAGGTGTAACTCCAGATACAATAGACCGTGTTGATGCCTTGGTTGCTGCAGGCGTTGATGCAATTGTCATAGACACTGCGCATGGACATACGCAAGGAGTAGTTGAGAAACTAAAAGAAGTAAAAGCAAAGCACACATCAGTTGATGTTATAGTAGGTAACATCGCTACAGCAGAAGCCGCTAAATTCTTAGTTGACGCTGGAGCAGACGCAGTAAAAGTAGGAATAGGTCCAGGCTCAATTTGTACAACACGCGTAATAGCAGGTGTTGGGGTACCACAAATTACCGCTATTAACGATGTTGCTAGAGCGATAGAAAACACTGGAGTTCCTGTGATTGCTGATGGAGGAATTCGATACACTGGAGATATTGTAAAAGCCATTGCGGCAGGTGCCGACGTAGTGATGGTTGGTTCAATGTTCGCAGGAACAGATGAATCTCCAGGAGATACAATTATTTACCAAGGTAGAAAGTTCAAAACCTACCGTGGAATGGGTTCTATCGAAGCCATGGAGAAAGGTTCTAAAGATCGATATTTTCAAGCGGAGGAAAATGATGCCACAAAGCTAGTTCCTGAAGGAATTTCAGGAAGAGTGCCTTATAAAGGAAGATTGGAAGAAGTGATTTACCAAATTATTGGTGGACTTCGCGCAGGAATGGGTTACTGTGGCTCTCCTACTATTAAAGATTTAAAAGGAGCAGAATTTATTCGCATCACGAATGCAGGAATGATAGAGTCGCATCCTCATGATGTTTCAATCACCAGAGAGGCGCCTAACTATAGTTTTAAATAACTTTTAATGATTTTTAAGAGTTATTCATAGTTTAGATTGTTATTTTCGTGAAGTTTTAAACAATAAAAATATCAAATGATGTATAAAATAAACTGGTTATTTTTCCTAATGCTTTTCATTTTCTCAATGAATAGCTATGCTCAAAAAAGCGACCCTGTTATTATTACTGTGAACGATCAACACATTACAAAAAGTGATTTTTTGAGAGCGTATTTAAAAAATAATGACAATCCAAAATACGATAAAGAAAGCTTGGATGAATATCTTGATTTATATATTAAATTTAAATTAAAAGTTGCTGAAGCTGAAGCTTTAGGCTATGACACTTTGCCTGATTTAATCAAAGAGTTGAATAGCCATAAAGAGCAATTGTCGCATCCTTATCTCATTGATACTGCAAAATCTAATGAACTCATTAATGAAGCTTATGAAAGAATGCAATCAGAGGTGAGGGCTTCTCATATCCTCGTTAGCGTTAAGCCAGATGCCTCTCCTTCAGATACTTTAAAGGCATACAATAAGGCTTTAGAATTAAAAAAACGCATTGACAATGGAGAGGATTTTGCTGACGTTGCTGCTGAGTCTGACGACCCTTCTGCGAAAACAAACAAAGGTGATTTAGGTTACTTTACTGCTTTTCAAATGGTTTATCCGTTTGAAACTGCTGCCTACACCACTCCCGTAGGAGAAGTTTCTATGCCTATTCGGTCAAATTATGGTTATCACATTATCAAAGTAACAGATAAAAGAAAAGCGAGAGGAACAATAACCACAGCACATATTATGATTGTTTCAAAAGCAACAGATGATCGTTCAGAAATTGAAAAGGCAGAACAGAAAATTAATGAAATCTATGAAAAACTTCAAAATGGAGAACCTTTTGATAGACTAGCGCGATTATATTCAGATGACCAAGGTTCAAAATCAAGAGGAGGTAGATTAATGCCTTTTGGTTCAGGAACAAATCAACGTATGGTTACTGAATTTGAAGATGCAGCATTCGCATTAAAAAACAATGGAGATTACTCAGAACCGTTCAGAACAGACTTTGGTTATCACATTGTTCAACGAATTGACTTTAAACCGCTCGGCACGTTAAAAGAACTTGAACCTCAAATTAAGCAAAAAATCACGCAGGGAGATCGTTCTAAAATTTCAGAAAAAACATTTATTTCACGGTTAAAAGAAGAAAATCCTTATAAAGATAAGTCAGATAAAAGGTTGCAATGGTTTTATGACAACATTGACAGCACAATCTATGCAAAAAATTGGTCAGCTCCCAACCTCAAAAAAGACTCTTGGTTATTTAAATACAACAAGCAAAAATATAATGCTTCTGATTTTCTTAATTATTTAGCAAATAAACGTCATAAAAAGGAAACTTCTATAAAAGTTTTAATTGATAATGAATACAATCAATGGAAAAATGAAATAATAATTAACGATGAAAAAAGTCAGTTAGAGAACAAATATCCTCAATACAAGGCTTTATTGCAAGAATACCACGACGGAATTTTGTTGTACGAAATCATGAAGGACAAAGTATGGGACAAAGCAATTAAGGATACTACTGGATTGCAAAACTTTTTTAATGACAACATCAGCAAATATCAATGGCCAGATAGAATAGATGCTATTATTTTTTCTTCCGAAAATAAAGAGAAGATCATTGAAGCTGAGTTATTAAGTAAAATCGACACGTTAAGCACTAAAGATATCGTGAATAAAATCAATGCCGATTCTCAGTTGAACATAAAAGTTGAAGAAGGTAAATTTATTCAAGACCAACATTCGGCTTTAAAAGGTAGAGATTTTGATTTAGGTAAAAATGAAGTATTTCTTTCAGAAGATAAATATTATCTAGTTATTGTCAATGAAAATGTACCTGCAGGACCTAAACAATTACACGAAACTCGAGGTGTCGTAATCCAAGATTATCAAGAGTTTTTAGAAAGTAATTGGCTGAAAGAAATTGAAGAAAAACATACTGTAACTGTGAACAAAGACGTATTATACAGCATTGGTGATTAAGTCAAATACATATTACATGAAGAAGGTTGCTTTTAGCGGCCTTTTTCTGTTTTTATTCTCCTGCTCCACCTTCTTTGATAAAAAAGTATGTACAGTAGGAGATGAAGTATTATATGAAAAAGATTTAAATACGATAATAAGTATACTTTATCCAGATTACGAAGAGGAAAAGGCGAGAGAATTAGCGATTCAGCAATGGGCAAATCAACAACGCATTAAGTTTGAAATAAATGAAAAGCTTCCTGAAGCATCTTTCAAAAACTCACTTCAATCAAAACAAGAGTTAATGACTCTCAATCTTTTTGAATTAGAAAACCAATACATTCAACAAAATCTAGACACCACAGTAACAGAAGATGAGATTCATGAATATTACAACACACATAGAGACAATTACAAGACCCAATCATACATTGTTCGCGCTTTATATATAAAAATGCCAGATACAATGGCTACCATTTTAAATATTGACTCACTTTTTATGTTAAATAATGAGGAAGATCGTGAGGAAATTAAAAAATATGCAAATCTTTATGCTACAAATTTTTATTTTGAGGAAAACAGATGGATATTTTTTGATGACTTAATGAGAGAAGTTCCTATATCTGCAAGTGAGAAAAATGAGTTAATTTTGAACAAAGGGAAAGCAAAGTATAGTGAAAAAGGAGAAGCACATTACATAAATATCTTCGACTATCGAACTAAATCCATTTCTTCTCCGTTAGAAGCAGAGAGAGATATAATTAAAAGACATATTTTAACAAGAAAAATAAATAATTTGCGAAAAGACGCAAAAGAAACGATTTTAAAAAATGCTGAAAAAAAGTACCCTATTACTTATCATTAGCCTTGGAATGGCTTCGTTAAGTAATGCACAAATAATTACTGGAGAAACTTCTCCTTCTTCAAGAGAAGTCATTGATAGAATCATTGCACAAGTAGGAAGTCTTCCTATACTTTTATCTGATTTAGAAAATCAAAAAATCCAATACCAAAGTGAGGGCAGAAAACTTACTCCACAAATGGGTTGTGTTGCCTTAGAAGAGTTGATGTATCAAAAATTACTGCTTAATCAAGCAAAACTAGACAGTGTTGTGATTACAGACGCACAGGTGAATGCGGAAATGGAAAATCGTTTACGTACTATTGAGTATCAAATTGGAGGTAAAGAAAAATTAGAGCAGTTTTATGGAAAATCATACGTTCAAATTAAAGAAGAGTTTAGAGAAGTTATCCGAGATCGTATGATGGCTCAAGAAATGGAAAGGCAAATCACTTTTGGTGTGGAAGTAAGCCCTAAAGAGGTGGAAGAGTTTTTCAAGTCAATTCCTACGGACAGTGTTCCATTAATTAACGAAAGTATCGCAATTCAACAAATCGTTATTTACCCAAAAATCACGCAAGAAAGCAGAAACGAAGTCATCGAGAAATTAAACCAATGGAGACAAGATGTCATTGATGGGAAACGTGATTTCGCCATGTTGGCAACACTTAATTCTGAAGATTTAGGCTCTGCAAGAGATGGAGGAAAACTTGAAGCAACAAGAGGGATGATGGTTAAACCATTCGAAGCAGCAGCCTTCTCGCTCCAGCCTGGTGAAGTTTCTGAGGTTGTCGAAACACAATTTGGCTATCATATTATTCAATTAATTTCAAGAACGGGTGATGACTATGTGGCAAGACACATTCTTCTAACTCCTGAAGTAGGACGTAAAGAAATAAGCGAAGCTGCTGCCATAGCTGATGAATGTCATGAACGCTTAAAGAAACACGAAATTACATGGGAACAAGCTGTATTGGAATACTCTGAAGATGAAGACACAAGACAAAATCAAGGTTCTTTAACCAATCCATACACAGGCGAATTATATTGGGATATCGCAAATATTAATGAAATTGATCCACAAATCTTCGGATTAGTAAATTACCTTGAAGTTGGAGAAATATCACGACCAGATATGTATTCGGACATGATGAAAAGAAGAGAAGGAGTGAGAATTGTTCGCATCAAAGACCGAACAAAACCACACCGAGCAAACCTTAAAGACGATTACAACTTCATCAAACAATCCGCTGAAACAAACAAAAAAGGAGATATTATTGAAGAGTGGGTAAATGAGAAGGTAAAGAAAACATACATCCGAATTGATGAAAAGTATGAAGATTGTAATTTTACATATCTTTGGAAGTAAAAGAATTTAACTATTAAGAAGCTAAAACATGTCAAACGTAGATGAATTAAATCAATTAGTTGAAAAATATAAACTGTTAAAGCAAGAAATACACAAAGTTATTGTAGGACAAGAAGAAGTGGTTGACCAAGTACTTATCTCAATGTTTTCAAGAGGGCATTGTCTTTTAGTTGGAGTGCCAGGATTAGCAAAAACACTTCTTGTAAACACCATTGCACAGTCGCTTGGTTTAAGCTTTAACAGAATTCAGTTTACGCCAGATTTGATGCCATCAGACATTATCGGATCTGAAATACTAAATGAGAATCGTGCTTTTCAATTTGTAAAAGGTCCGCTTTTTAATAACATCGTATTGGCAGACGAAATTAACAGAACACCACCAAAAACACAATCTGCCTTATTAGAAGCCATGCAGGAAAAAACAGTTACCGCAGCTGGGCATACATACACTCTCCCGAATCCTTTCTTTGTATTGGCAACTCAAAACCCTATCGAACAAGAAGGAACCTATCCTCTACCCGAAGCACAATTAGACCGCTTTATGTTTAATATTTGGGTCGACTACCCTTCTTTTGAAGAAGAAATGGCAATTGTAAAAAACACCACACAAGACATTGATGTTCAAGTGGAGAGAGTTATGAGCAGTGAAGAAATCATTCGTCTTCAAGAATTAATACGAGAAATTCCAGTCGCTGAAAACGTACTTGAATATGCCATAAGATTAGTAGGAAAAACAAGAATTAATAACCCTGAAGCACCCGAACTAACAAAAAAGTTCATCTCTTGGGGAGCTGGTCCAAGGGCTTCTCAATACTTAATTGTGGGAGCTAAATGTCATGCTGCACTCAAAGGAAAATATGCACCAGACATCGAGGATGTAAAAGCTGTAGCACTTCCAATTTTACGTCATAGATTAGTGAGAAATTATAAAGCTGAAGCAGAAGGATATTCAATAGATAAAATTATACTAGAATTACTTTAATTCAAAGTAATTTTTTTGAAAACATGCCGTTAATTGAATCACACATTATATAGTTGCATGAGAGCTTTCTCTATATTATTTTTACTCTTAGGATTTGTTCAGCTTGGACTTACACAAACGGGTACAGTTACTGGAAAGGTAGTTGATCGCTCAGGTCGTGGTTTTCCTGATGCAATTGTATATATAGAAAGTAACGAAGAGCTGAAAGTAAGAACTGATTTAGATGGTAATTATAATCTTATCGCTCCTGTGGGTGAACAAATTCTCATTTTTACACTCGAAAATGAAACTTTTAAACAAACCCTTTTAGTACAAGAAAACCAAACAGTCACTGCAGAAAAAGTCAAGTTTAACATTCAATATTTTGAAAGTGTTCAAGTGACAGGACAAGTCAGAAACGAGAATATTGATGAATTACCACTCATAGAAATCCACCGTATGCCTGGCCCACAAAACAGTGTAGAAAAATACATTTCACTCACCACAGCAGCAACCTCAAATAACGAGCTCACGAACAACTATAATGTAAGAGGTGGAAGCTATGATGAAAATCTAGTATATGTCAATGGCTTTGAAATATATAGACCTTTTTTAACCAGAAGTGGACAGCAAGAAGGAATGAGCTTTATTAATCCTAACCTCGTGGAAAGTATTGCTTTTAGCGCAGGTGGGTTTACGGCTAACTATGGAGATCGTTTAAGCTCTGTTTTGGATATTCAATATCGTACCCCAAGTCGTTTTAGAGGTTCGTTTGACGCTTCTTTCTTAGGCGTTTCAGCACATGTAGAAGACAAAGTGAATGAACGATTTAATTACATGGTTGCTGGGAGGTATCAAGATCAAGGCTATCTTTTAAACGCACTACCCATCAAAGGATCGTATCAACCGAAATTCTATGATGCCCAAATAATTACTAATTATGCGATTAAAGAAAACCTAATTTGGAGTGTACTTGGGCATTATTCTTCCAACGATTATCTATTTGCGCCACAAACACAAGAAACTCAATTTGGAACCATTAACCAGCCTTTAAAACTAAAGATATATTTCCAAGGGCAAGAGGTAACGAGGTTTCAAACCATTACTGGGGCAACATCGCTAAAGTGGAAAGTGAATAAAAGAACAGACTTAGACTTTTACGCCAAAGTATTCAATACAAATGAACGTGAAACATTCGACATTTTGGGAGAATATTTTATTAACCAAGTAGAAACTGACCCCGCAAAAGAAGAATATGGAGATTCCATAGGAACTATAGGAATTGGTGCATACTTAGATCATGCAAGAAATCAATTGTTAGCTACGGTCTACTCAATAAGACATGAAGGTAAATATCGATTTATAAAACTTGATGACTCTGGTCTTGAATACATCAATAATGGACAGTTGTCTTGGGGTTGGTCTGCGCAATATGAAGATTTTCACGATGTAATGAGTGAATGGGGACTTATAGATTCAGCAGGATATAGCTTACCTCAGAGCAACACACATGAAATTCATTTAAATAAATTAATAAAAGCTGAAAACATACTACAAACCTTTAGAACTAGCGCACATCTTCAATACAGCAACGAATTTGACTTCTATAAAAGAAAGTTCCCCGTCGCCATTAAAGTGAAATCTAGAGACAAGTCAGGTAAAAAAGTTAAAACAATATACCGTGATACTGTCGACAATTCAAGGTCAAAACTCAACTTTTCAATCGGGTTTCGAGGTGGATATACCCCTTTCAACAATGAATTTTATGGAACTCCTAGAGCCACGATAAGTTATTTTCCAAGAAAATATTATCTCAATCGTAAAAATGAACTCAAAAAGAGGTATGTCCGTATTCATGCAGGAACAGGTTTGTATTATCAACCACCTTTTTACCGAGAAATGAGAACTCCCACAGGAGTGGTTAACCTCAATACTAAAAGTCAAAAATCATTTCATTTTGTCACTGGAGTAGACTATGCATTTGAAATGTGGAAAAGAAAATCGCCATTCAAACTTTCCAGTGAAATTTTCTACAAGTACATGTGGGATGTAAACCCTTATTCTATTGATAACGTAAGGACAATGTATTATGCAGAAAACATTGCAGTAGGACATGCGTACGGTTTAGATTTACAACTCAATGGAGAGTTTATCGATGGCACAGAGTCTTTCTTTAAGCTTGGACTTCTTAGAACTGTTGAGGATTTAGAGAACGATGATTTCTACATCTATTTCAATTCCGACGGTGAGCAAATTTATCCAGGATACACTTATAACAACACGCCTGTAGACAGCTCATTGGTTTCTCCAGGCTTTATTCCTAAACCTACGGACCAATGGTTTACTTTTGCTACATTAATTCAGGATAGAATGCCAGGTATTGAACAATTTACAGTTCAGCTAGGTCTTCAATTCGGTTCTAAGTTACCTTACGGCCCACCTGGATTAGAACGCCATAAAGACACACTGCGTCAACGTTCTTACTTTCGTGTAGATATAGGGTTTGGTTACGATTTTCTGTACAACAAGCCTAATCCGAACGAAAGAATAAAAATTTTCAGACCCTTTAAAGACATTCAGTTACATTTTGAGATTTTTAATTTGTTAGGCTTTAATAATGTACTCTCTCAACAATGGGTGCAAGACACTGAAGGAAGATATTATGCCGTTCCCAATTATCTTACACAACGAAGGTTTAACCTAAAGTTAATTTTACGGTGGTAGCTTTGACATTCAGACAACCTATTCTATCCAGCGATAAACTCAATGTGACAATCTAGGAAACCTGAACCTGCATAAAAGCATAAACAACAATAAAATGTGTTTTTATTTTAATATTTACTATTTTAGTAGAATAATTAAAACATATATTACGTATGAAAACAACAAAAACACTCTTTATTTTAGGAATTATATTATGCTTGTTAATTCCTTTTACAACCATAGCCCAATGGTCACAAAACACCATTCAACACGACGGAATTCAAAGACAGTATTGGATTTACGTATCACCAAATTATGATGCCAATACTCCTGCTTCTTTGATAGTTACTCTGCATGGAATGGGCGACGATGCAACAAACTTCAGGGGTATTAACTTCAATGATGTAGCTGACACAGCGAATGTAATTATTCTAGTGCCAGACGCTTTAGTCGATGACTTAACAGGAATGACCGCATGGAACTCGAGTGCAGGTGTTGATTTAATAGGGGTAAGCTACTACCCCAACTCAAACATAAATGATGTTGACTTCATCAACACAATTGTAAATGAAACCATTGCAAACTATTCAATAGAAGCGACTAAAACTTATGTTTGTGGTTTTTCTATGGGTGGATTTATGACACAAAAACTAGCCTTAGAAGCCTATTCACCATTTGCTGCATTTGCTTCAGTTGCAGGTACTTTTGGAAGTGGTTTAACAATATCAAATCCAGGTCGTACAATTCCTATCGCTCATTTTCATGGCACAGAAGACGGTACAGTTGGATATGACAATAACATGTTTGGGTCAAATGTACAAGATTTAGTAGATTTTTGGGTAGATAACAACAATTGTGACGCTACACCCATTCACACTTTTCTGCCAGACAATTATCAGGATGGTTTTACCGTTGAGCATTTTTTATACGATAACGGAGACAACAACACAGTCGTTGAACTCTTTAAAGTGAACAATGCAGGACACATTTGGCTACATGAAGGTGTTCATGACATCTCCTACACAGGAGAGATTTGGAACTTTTTCAATAGACACACGCACCAAAACTTAAGCATAGATGAGGAGAAAAAGTATGATTTTACAATTTATCCTAATCCTACAAGCGGGGTGGTTACGATAAAGAGTGATTATGCACATACACAAAAAATATCCATCAAAGACCTTAATGGAAAAGAAGTTTATAATGGCGATATGAATGGAATTACTCAAATCGATGTATCAGCATTAACTGTTGGCTTATATTTTGTAGAAATCGGAAATACTGTTCAAAAAATTGTAGTACAGTAAAGAGATATCCACATTCAACGATTCATAAAATTATACAAAAAGCTTTCACTATCTAAAAATGCAAGCTAACTTTGTATTTATGGATATTTCGTCGAAATACTTGAATCACGCAGTAGAGCAGTTCGCTTCTTTGCCGAGCATTGGTAAAAAAAGTGCCTTGCGTTTAGTCTTAGAACTTCTCAAGCGCTCTCCTGAGGAGATAGAACGATTTTCATCTGCTATTCTAGCGATTAAAGACCATATTGTGTATTGCAAAAGCTGTGGAAACATTTCAGATAACGAAACTTGTGATATCTGTATCAATCCACTACGAGAACACAGAACCGTTTGTGTAGTTGAAGACATTAGAGATGTGATGGCAATCGAAGCTACTGGAAGTTATAAAGGTATATATCACTTGCTCGGAGGTGTTATTTCTCCTATGGATGGACAAGGTCCTGATGATTTAAATATTACCACACTCGTTCAAAAGGTAAAAAACAAGGAAGTTGATGAAGTTATTTTCGCTCTAAGTTCGACAATGGAAGGAGATACCACAAACTTTTACATCTATAAAAAGATATCCGAATTTGGATTAAAAATCACCACACTATCCAGAGGGGTTTCTGTAGGAACAGAATTGCAGTATGCTGATGAGCTAACCTTAGGTCGATCGATTATACAACGTCTCCCTTTTGAGTCTACATTCAAGATGTAAAAGATTGCTATACCTCAAATAATCGTGTTTTAGAACGCCTTTATTTTATCATAATTTAACGAATTGTTTAATAAAACTATTTTTAAAAAAAAATAATCATTAAACAAATGAGAAATCATTATAATATTTATTATATTAGTAAGTAAAATTCAAGGTCAACTAAAGTGCCTTTTTTACTAATCGAACGGTTAAACGTTCATAAATAACAAAAAAATGGAAGTTATATTCAACACAGACAAGCAAATCGATGGAAAAGAAAGAGTAGGGTCTTATTTTTCAAAGGAAATCAAAGAAGAATTATCACGTTTTGAAGAGAAGGTAACTCGTATAGAAGTTCACCTTTCTGATGTAAATAGTACTAAAAAAGGTGGAGCGAATGATATTAAATGTGTATTAGAAGCTCGTCCAAAGGGCTTTAAGCCAGTAGCAGTAACTAGCTTTGGTGACAATGTTGAACAAGCTATTTCAGGTGCAATCAAAAAAGTAGAAAGCAGTTTAAACTCATTATTTGGAAAAGTTCAAACTAAGTAAGGATTATATAATTTCAGATCAAAAGCTGTCTATTTTTTTAGGCAGCTTTTTTATTTACACTATAAAGCCAACACCTCCTTCATTACTCTTTCACAAGATTTCCCGTCACAATACTTATGGAAGATATCTTTAAACTCCTCATGTTCATGAATGACTTCTGGTAAGTTTTGCCAAGATGTGTCTACTATTTTTTCAAACAACTCATCTTCTGTTTTGAGGATAGGATTAGGTAAAACTTCTTTTAAATCATACCCAAACGAGCGACAACTTTCAATATATAGCTCTATATCATAAGCATAAATCAAATATGGCTTATCTGTGATTGAATAATCAGTAATTACCGAACTATAATCAGTTATTAAAAAGTCGGTAAACACTAACACTTCTTGAATGTCGCTAACAATTTGAGTATAATCTCCAATATTTGAATATTCTGAAGGAATGTTCATAAAGGTTGCATAAGGATGTTTAATCACTAGAAAAAACGAATTACTCTCAACAAGATAGTCATTCAACTTTCTCCAAAACCCTTCTGTGAATGGTTGTTTAGTTGGGCAATCTCTCCAAGTTGGTGCGTAAGTAATGATTTTATCATACTTTGCTAACTTATACTTCTCCAACAAGTGATTTTTCTCTTTCTCATTGACAAATAGCTCATCATTTCGAGGCAAACCTGTAGCCACCACCTTATCAGTTTCAAAAGATTTACTTTTCTTCTTACAGTCACTCTCTGATGTACAAACTACAAATCTATATTTTTTCGTAGCCTTTTTTAGGTAGTATCTTGATAAGTTTTTTGTACTTCTATTGAGCAGTGCAATATTCTTAAATCCTGTTCCATGCCACAATTGTATTACAGAAAAACGCCCTACGGAAAAGAAAAAAGTACTTGCATCTATAAAAATGTGTTCGGCACGTAAAACCGACCAAAAAGAACTTAATGGATTAGCAGCGACTTTGATGTTGTGTTCCCTAACTTCCTTCACCACATCCTTGTTATTTCCAACATAAACAGTACTTATCTCCGGATGCTTCTCATCTACATGCAACAAAAAGCTTTTTAAATTTCCCGAAAACTTTTTGCGATTAAAAAAAGAAACAAAGGCATAAGTGTTTTTTTTCTTTGGAATTAAATAGGAGAAAAAGCCAAGTGTATAGACAATAATGGCTCCTTTTATAAATTGTAATGTTTTTTTCATTGATGAATAAAGATGTAACTTATATCAAGTAATTATTACTTCTAACAAATATAAAAACATCAATAATGAAATCAAATAAAACGGTTGTGCTTTTATTCAGCTGTGTAATAAATGTATTATCAGCAATAGATAGAAATAAAAAAGAGACTTTACGCACAATTTTCTTCTGTGATGTAAAGTCTCTTTTGTGTGAGCCCGACAGGATTCGAACCTGTGACCGCCTCCTTAGAAGGGAGGTGCTCTATCCAGCTGAGCTACGAGCCCTTAGAAATCCTTCATGCTGAAAAATCTTAAGAAAAGATTTTTACAGTTTCTTTTTAATCAAAAAAGGGGATAAAACTTAATTTATCCCCTTGTCGGGGTGGCAGGATTCGAACCTGCGACCTCCTGGTCCCAAACCAGGCGCGATGACCGGGCTACGCTACACCCCGAGCTTATCCTTGTTTTTAAACTGAACAAAGTTGTTATAAAACAAGTCTTGTCGATTATTAATTTCAGTATTTCAATTCGCGCTAAAACAAAAACGTTTGTCGCTTGCGGTTTGCAAATATAATACACTTTTTTGGTTTAAAAGCTCTTTTTCGAAAATATTTTATCTTTTTTGTGTATTTGCCTTGTTATCAAAGAATTTGATTTGCACCATTTTTATTTAATCTTCAAGTAATGACAAAAAAAATGAACTTTTCTTAAAATATAGTAAAGGAAATACCTCCTTGTATACTTACAATAAATATTTAAAAACCTATCTTTGCCAACTCATTTTTAAATCTAGTATATTATTTATAATATGTCGAATCAAAAAGAAGTAAGTAAAAGACGAACATTTGGTATTATTGCCCACCCTGATGCGGGTAAAACCACATTAACAGAAAAGCTTTTACTTTTTGGAGGTGCAATCCAAACTGCAGGTGCTGTTAAAAGTAACAAGATTAAGAAATCTGCTACTTCCGACTTTATGGAAATTGAAAAGCAAAGAGGAATTTCTGTGGCTACCTCAGTGATGGCTTTTGATTATAAAGGAAAACATATTAACATATTAGATACACCTGGACATAAAGACTTCGCTGAAGATACTTATCGTACACTTACCGCCGTGGATAGTGTAATTCTTGTGATTGATAGTGCAAATGGTGTAGAAGGTCAAACTGAAAAGCTAATGGAAGTGTGCCGTATGCGCAACACTCCTGTGATTGTATTTATCAATAAAATGGATAGATACGGAAAAGATCCTACAGACCTATTGGATGAAATTGAAACTAAATTAGACATTCAAGTTCGCCCTCTAGCATGGCCCATCGGCAGTGGAGATGAATTTAAAGGCGTTTATAATCTCTATAAAAAAGAGCTGAGTTTATTCGATGCTAATAAAACAAAAATTAGCGATGAAGTTATTCAATTTGATAACATAGAAGACGAAGCATTGAAGGAAGTTATTGGAGAAAAACATGCGCAGCTTCTTATTGATGATGTTGAACTCATTGAAGGCGTGTATGAAGATTTTAACAAAGATGAATACCTCGAAGGCAATTTAGCGCCTGTTTTCTTTGGTTCGGCAGTAAACAACTTTGGAGTAAAGGAGTTGTTAGATGCCTTTATTGAGATTTCGCCATCGCCACGTGGCAGAGATACAGACCAAGGCATGATAGAGCCAGATGACAGTAAGTTTTCAGGATTTGTGTTTAAAATTCATGCGAACTTAGACCCAAATCACCGTGATAGAATTGCCTTTTTACGCATTGTTTCGGGTAAATTCGAAAGAAATAAGTTCTATAAACATGTGCGCAACAATAAAAAAATGAAATTCGCCAATCCTACATCTTTTATGGCGCAAGATAAAAGTATTGTGGATGAAGCATATCCTGGAGATGTAATAGGACTTTATGACTCTGGAAACTTTAAAATTGGAGACACATTAACCGAAGGAAAAGACTTTAACTTTGTGGGAATACCGTCATTCTCTCCCGAATTTTTCCAAGAATTACGTAATGACGACCCAATGAAATCCAAACAATTAGACAAAGGAATTCGTCAATTAATGGATGAAGGTGTGGCGCAATTATTTATACAAGAACCTGGAAGTAGAAAAATAATTGGAACAGTTGGACAACTTCAGTTTGATGTGATTTTATATCGATTAGAACATGAATACGGTGCTAAATGTTCCTTCACCCCTATAAATTATCATATTGCCTGCTGGATTACTTCTGAAGATAAAGGGGAATTAGAAAACTTCCTAAAAGCTAAAGTAGGAAATATCGCTAAAGATAAAGATGACAATCTTGTTTTCTTAGCAGAAACACCTTTTCTACTACAAATGGCAGAAAGAGATTATCCTAAAATTACTTTCCATAAAACATCCGAATTTAAAGTTAAAGGTAAATAAAAACATACCTTTAGCAGTTAGGCTCCTGAGTTTATGAGATTAATCTCCCACTGAAGGTTTCATAAGCATGCTATTCTCATGCATATTGAGTGTAAAAAGACTGGATTTTTCAAAACTATTTATTCATTTTATGATTTGAATTTCATTTTTAATGCTTAATTTTAATCTGTAGTCATGTACATTTCTTATGGATTTGCATCACTTTACTTGAGTTTAACTAAATAAATATTCCATTCAATTCCTATGAACAAGTATCTTCTAAAGCTTAGCTCTTACCTTTTGATTGCTATTACATACTCAATATTTTTATTTTCATGTAAGCAATCTCCCGCAGATTTTGAAATTAATAAAGACTTTCAGAAACACATAAGTTCATTCAGTTCGGGTGTACTTTCAATTGCACATCCCATTACAATTCAACTGGTCGAGCCTAATCCGAAGCAAATTATTCCCAATGAAGAGGTAGAGGAAAACTTGTTTAAAATATCACCATCTGTAAAAGGGAAAACAGTATGGATAAACCAACATACGGTACAATTTATTCCTGAAGAGTATTTAGAGTCAGGTAAAGAATATTGGATCGAGTTTAATTTAGGAAAAGTAGCTTCAGTGCCAAAAGAATTAAAAACTTTCAAATTTCCCTTTAAAACCATTAAACAAGCCATAAATTTCGAAGCCGATGGTCTAAAAAGCTACTCAAATGAGTTTTCCGAATGGTATCAATTTACAGGCTTGGTTTACACAGCAGATGTTATTGATGAAAAAACACTTCGCCAAAATATAGAAGCCAAAGTAAATGGAAAAAACCATACGATAAAATGGGATAAAATTGGAAACAATAACTTGTACACTTTAATATTAGATAGTGTTCCAAGACAAGAGAAAGCAGGTGAAATAATCATTCAATGGAACAGTTTGCAAAGCTCATCTTCAAAAAAAGAAGAAGCTAAAGAAAGAATCCCTTCATTAAGTGACTTTGAAATACTCAACATCAGTGTGGTTCAACACCCTGAGCAGTATGCAATTGTACGTTTTTCCGATCCTCTACTTGCCAACCAAAATCTTAATGGTCTTATTGAAATCATAGGAGAAACTGAAGTAAGAACCGCTGTTTCAACGAATGAATTAAGGGTTTACCCTTCACGACACTTAGAAGGTGTTTACACCATTAAAATTCATGAATCCGTTAAAAACGTCAAAGGTTACAGCTTAGAAAATACCCATAGAGAAGATGTGAGTTTTGAAGCCATAAAACCTGCCGTTCGCTTAGTTGGTAAAGGTTCAATCCTTCCTTCTTCAAACAATATGATGCTTCAGTTTGAGGCGGTAAATTTAAAAGCAGTAGACATACGCATTGTGAAAATTTTTGAAAACAACATTATTCAATTTTTCCAAAGTAATGATTTTGATGGTAGCGAGTCTCTTAAAAGAGTGGGAAGACTTATTCGTAAAAAAACTGTGTATTTAGATAAAGGCAAACCTGTAGATTTAGGCAAATGGAACCGATTCAATCTTGACTTATCTGAATATATTACCGTAGAGCAAGGCGCAATTTATAGTGTAGAAATAGATTTTAGAAAATACCAAAGCACTTTCCCTTGTAACAATACTGAAGAAGATGAAAATCTCTCAGAAATGGATTATGATGAAAGAGATGATTCAACATCAGAGAATTGGGATTATGTCAACGATTGGAACGCTGACTATTATAATTATGAATGGTATTACGATTATAATTATTCAGAGAGAGAATTTCCATGTTCAAACTCATACTACGTGAACAATTCAGTAAAAAAGAACATTTTTGCTACTGACATTGGTATTATTGCTAAAAAAGGAACAAATCACGAAAGTCAAGTTATAGTCACAAATATTGTGAGCGCAACACCTATCGAAGGAGCAGAAGTAAACATTTATGATTACCAACAACAATTAATTGGCAAGACCTTAACAGATAAGGATGGAATGGCTAAAATTTCTTCAAAAACAGGAAATCCATTCTTTATCCTTGTTGAGCACAATAAGCAAAAAGGCTACTTGCGTTTAGGGGATGCAAACGCTCTACAGCTCAGTCGATTTGACATTAGTGGAGCAAGCACACAAGAAGGATTAAAAGGATATTTTTATGGAGAACGAGGAGTTTGGCGACCAGGAGACACTTTATTTCTCAACTTTATTTTGGAAGACCAAGAAGGTAAATTACCAAGTAATCATCCTGTTATATTTGAACTGTTTAATGCTCGAGGTCAATTAGTTAAAAGAGAAGTTCAAACCTCTTCATTAAATGGTTTTTACAATTTTACTAGCACAACGACTCAAGACGCTCCTACAGGAAATTGGCATGCTAAAGTTGAAGTGGGTGGAGCTACGTTTAATAAAACACTCAAGGTAGAAACAATAAAGCCCAATAGATTAAAAATCAATTTAGATATTAAAGAAGAAATCATTGATGGAACAAACCCGTTTATTGAAGGAGATTTAACCGTAAACTGGCTACATGGAGCACCCGCAAAAGAGCTCAAAACTAACATTTCGGTTAATCTCATACCCACAAAAACCGTGTTCTCAGATTTTAAAAAATATACCTTTGACGACCCAAGTAAACCTTTCTATTTTGAAGAGCAATTACTCTTAAATAAACAGTTGAACGCAGAAGGGAAGCTACACTTCAGAGAAAGATTAGAAGTGCAAAATCAATCGCCTGGAATGTTAAAAGCTATTTTTACCACACGTACTTTTGAACGTGGAGGTGATTTTAGCATCGACCAAAAAGCCATCAACTATGCGCCTTACAGCCATTTTGTTGGAATTCAACTACCAGAATCAAACAGTTATGGTGCATTAGAAACAGACACAAGCTATCACTTTCCTTTAATTTCTGTGGACAAACGCGGAAAAGCATCGGGAAATCGAAGATTGAACATTGAAGTGTATCGCATAGAATGGAGTTGGTGGTGGAATAGTGGGGAAAACAACATTGGAAACTATATCAATCGCAGGAGTGTAACTCCTATTTATCAAGAAAGTGTCACAACCAACGCAAATGGAGTTGGAAGCACTTCTTTAAGAATTGACAAACACGACTGGGGGCGATACTACATTTTGGTTAAAGATATTCAAAGCGGACATTCCGCAGGAGTTACTCCGTATTTTGATTGGCCGATGTGGATGTCAAGGTCAGGAAGAGAAAGTGCCGACGGTGCCAACATGCTCACATTTTCATCTGATAAAAAAGAATATACGACAGGCGAAAAAGCAAAAATCAGTTTCCCTTCTCCAGATGACGGACGTGCATTAGTGAGTATAGAAAATGGTTCGAAAGTAATCGATGCTTTTTGGATTAAAACAAATGCTGGTGAAACGTCATTTGAATTACCTATCACACCAGAATTAGCACCTAACTGCTATGTGCACATCACCTTGCTTCAACCGCATAGTCAAACGAAAAACGATGCTCCAATAAGAATGTATGGAATAAGTCCTATTTTGGTTAGCGATCCAAACACCATTCTTGTCCCAGAAATCGACATGCCTGATGAGCTATCTCCAAATTCTAAATTCACTATCAAAGTGAACGAAAAAAATAAGCGAGATATGACCTATACCATTGCAGTAGTAGATGAAGGTTTATTAGATTTAACACGATTTAAAACACCAAACCCATGGAATCATTTCTACGCAAGAGAAGCCTTAGGTGTAAAGACGTGGGATTTATTTGACCATGTGATTGGAGCTTACGGTGCGAAAATAGAAAACATCTTAACCATTGGAGGAGATGAAAGCTTAAATCCAGGAGAAGAAACACCAATTCGCTTCAAACCGATGGTAAGATTTATTGGTCCTTTTTCTCTTAAGGGTGGAAAAACTGCAAGTCACACGATTGATGTGCCAAATTATATTGGATCTGTACGCACAATGGTGGTTGCAGGTCAAAATCGTGCTTATGGTAGTGCTGAAAAAACAACTCCTGTCAAAAAACCATTGATGATTCTTTCTTCCCTACCTAGAGTTTTAGGTCCTAAGGAAAAAGTTCAACTTCCAGTGAATGTATTTGCTATGGATAAGCAGGTGAAAAATGTAAACATCCAAGTAAAAACAAACGATTTAGTGAAAGTAGTGGGTAGCGCACAAAAGCAAGTTTCTTTTAATAGAGAAGGAGACCAATTAGTTAGCTTTGACATTGAAGTTGGTACACTCACAGGCGCTGCCAAGATTGAAATTGTCGCTACAAGCGCAGGAGAGAAAGCCACAGAGGTGATTGAATTAGAAGTTAGACATCCTAATTTACCTCAAACAGTATATAGCAATCACATCATCGAGGAGAATTCCGAATGGAATGGCGAAATTCAACTCCCTGGAATGGAGAATAGCAATACTGCAGTGATAGAATTATCTACCATTCCAGCAATCAACTTAGAAAAACGATTAGGTTATTTAATCCGCTACCCTCACGGTTGTATCGAACAAAGAACTTCGGGAGCATTTCCACAGCTGTATTTGGCATCACTTATCGATATTGATGCAAAAACAAAGCAAAGAATAGACAACAATGTGCGTAGTGTCATTAATGATATTCAAAAACATCAATTGGCAGATGGTGGATTCTCTTTTTGGAGGGGAGGAAGAACATCTGATGATTGGGGAACAAGCTACGCTGGACACTTTATCCTTGCTGCTGAGAAAAAAGGCTATGCATTGCCTTATGGTTTAAAAGAAAAGTGGATTAATTATCAAAAAAACCAAGCCAGAGTATGGTCGCCAATTAATCAAAGAGGATATCGAAATTCAGACTTATCCCAAGCTTATCGACTTTATACTTTAGCATTGGCCAATGAACCACTGCTCAGTGCAATGAATAAGCTTCGTGCTCAAAAAGACTTGTCCGTTCAAGCTTCATGGAGGCTTGCAGCTGCCTATCAAATAATTGGAAGAAATGAAGTAGCTAAAGAAATCGTCAAAAATAAAACCACAGCAATTACACCCTACACAGAACTAAGTTATACCTATGGAAACGACATTCGGGATAAGGCTATGATTATTGAAGCATTAACTTTAATGGGTGAAAAAGCTGAAGCAGCTAGATTAGTTCGAGAGATTTCTGAAGAATTGAGCAAAGACAAGTGGATGAGTACTCAAACGACCGCATATTCTTTGATGGCTGTTGCCTTATTCACTGAAAACAACAAACCAAAAGGAGGAATGAAGGCAAGCTACACATACAATGGAAAAACCACTCAAGTTTCAAGTACAAAGGCTATTGAGTTAATTGATTTACCTGTAAAAGCAAACCAGAAAGAAGTCAAAATCCAGGTTCAAAATAAAAACGACGAAGTGTTATTTGCCCGACTTATTGCCACAGGTATTCCACTCGCTGGGAATGAAATAGAACAATCAAACCATTTGAAATTAGATGTCGTATATAGAAATATGGCGGGTTCTATCATCAATGTGGAAGAAATTGATCAAGGAACAGACTTTACAGTCGAAGTAACTGTATCAAACCCTGGAATGAGAGGAAATTACAAGGGATTATCATTATCACAAATTTTCCCGAGTGGCTGGGAAATTCACAACCAAAGAATGGATATAGGTTATTCAGGTGGAAACAGCAATTACATCGAATACCAAGATATTAGAGACGATAGAGTGTATACCTACTTCGATTTAGATAGAAATCAAAGTAAAACCATAAAGATACAACTTCATGCCGCCTTTATTGGAGAATATTATTTACCTTCCATTTACATTGAAGCCATGTACGACAACACCATTTCAGCACTTAAGAAAGGGAAAGTAGTAAAGGTGGTAAACCCCTAACTGATAAATGTTAAGTTGAAGATTAATTTCTTAACATATCAATTTTATTTCACACGCAAAAAGCTCATTAATTTTGGGCTTTTTGTGTGTTTTATTTATTTTATTTTTTGTTTACCTCATCCCCTATTTAATACGCCAACAGCAACCATTTTATTAAGTAAAAATGGACAATTAATGAATGCTAAAATAGCCGATGATGGCCAATGGAGGTTCCCCGCAGCAGATAGTGTTCCACACCATTTTAAAGCTGCAATCATTGCTTATGAAGACAAAACATTTTATCAACATCCAGGAATCAGCCTTAAAGGAATTACGCGTGCTTTAATTAGTAATATCAGAGCTAAAAAAGTAGTAAGCGGGGGAAGTACACTTACCATGCAAATTGCAAGGCTTTCAAGAGGAGGAGAAAGAACAATCTTCAATAAAATTATTGAATCCATTTGGGCTTTGCGCCTAGAGTTTCGTTACAACAAAGAAGAACTTTTAAACATCTACGCTGCCAATGCACCTTTCGGTGGAAATGTGGTAGGTTTAGAAGCAGCTGCTTGGAGGTACTACGGTCAGCCTGCTCATAACTTATCTTGGGCAGAGGTTGCGACGCTATCTGTTTTACCTAACTCACCTTCACTCGTTAGGCCAGGGAAAAATGAAAAAACTTTACTCCAACGAAGAAATAAAGTTTTAAAAACCTTATTTGAACAAGGAGAAATTGATGAAATAACCTATGAATTATCTTTAGAAGAACCACTCATAGGAGCGCCCAAACCACTTCCCTCCTATGCTCCTCACGTAATGGAAAATGTCATTCAACAAGGGAGAAAAGGAGAGCGCATTGAAACGACAATTGATTTAAACAAACAAAAGAAGTTTACCGAGATTCTTGCTCGTCATCAATTCAATTTAGATCAAAACCACATTTCCAATGCCGCTTTACTCATCATCGATGTGCAAAACAATGAAGTGGTAACTTATATAGGGAATACTGCAACCCAAAATCAACATCATCAATATGTCGATTTAGTGCAAGCTCCTCGAAGTACTGGAAGTATTTTAAAACCATTTTTATTTACCGCCATGATGCAAGAAGGACTGATTCACAACGAACAACTCATACCTGATGTACCTATGAACTTTGAACATTTTTCTCCTAAAAACTATGAAGACAAGTTCGAAGGTGCAGTAAAAGTCAAAAGTGCCTTATCGCGATCATTAAACATCCCTTCTGTTTATTTACTCAAAAAACATGGAATAAGTCAGTTCCTTCATGTGTTAAAAGACTTAAAGTTGCGACATATTAACAAAGATGCCGACCACTACGGACTTTCTCTAATTTTAGGAGGAGCTGAAAGTTCGCTTTGGGACATAGCCAATGCTTATGCTGGAATGGCAAAGACATTAAACCATTACAACCAAGAAAATGCATACCTATACAACTCGTGGGATAATGCACATTTGTTTCGATCTTCTCGCACCAACTCATCACAAAATACGAGAATCGCACCACTTTTCGATGCAAGCTCAATTTACGCTGTTTTTCAAGCCTTATTAGATGTAAATAGACCGTATATGGAAGCTTCTTGGCAACAATTCTCCTCCTCTCGGAAAATTGCATGGAAAACAGGAACAAGTTTTGGAAACAGAGATGCATGGGCTGTCGGTGTAACGCCTCAATATGTCGTAGCCGTGTGGGTAGGAAATGCTTCAGGAGAAGGAAGACCACCGATTATAGGAACAACTGCAGCAGGACCTATCATGTTTAATGTTTTCTCTCACTTGGAAAATACTAACAATTGGTTCTCAACTCCTTTTGATGAGCTAAGTGAAATGTCTATTTGCAAAGAAAGCGGGCATCGAAGCACATTTGATTGTAGTATAACGGATACAATACTTGTACCCAAGAATGCTTTGCGTAGTCCTTCTTGTAATTTTCATAAAATTATAATCACCGACACACAAGAAAAGTATCGCTTTCACCAAGAGTGTACCAACGAAATGGAAACCATGGTAGTCTCAAGATTTGTCTTGCCTCCACTTCAAGCCTATTTCTTTAAAAATGCACATCCAAACTACAAAGACCTTCCTCCATTTCATCCCGACTGTACCCATCACGCACAAGAAACAACATTTAGTATTATTTATCCACAACATAATCACAAGCTTATTGGAGTTACAGATTTAGATGGAGAAGCAAAAGAAATGATTTTTGAAGCAAGTCATCCATCGCCCGACTCTAGGCTATTTTGGCATGTCAACGATCAATATTTAGGAGATACGAGAAGGCAACATACCATTCATTATACCCCAGAAGTCGGAACACATTTGCTCACTGTGATAGATGAATTAGGAAACCAAAAAAAGATAAACTTTACTGTGTTGGCTAAATAACATTCAATATTTATATTTTTACAAAAAACAAGGATAAAGTCTAATAATGGGTATCGTACAAAGCAACAGTTTAAAAACTTCTTTTGTTAATTATCTTGGAATAATTATAGGAGGACTAAGTACCATGTTTATTTATCCTTTGGACTGGGATTTATATGGAAATATCCAATTTATTCTGTCTAGTTCAATGCTCATCAGTGTTTTCTTTTCTTTAGGAAGCCATGCCTTGGTTAATAAATACTTTCCCTACTTTGAAAATCAAAAAAATAAAGGATTTTTAGGATTAGTTTTATTCTATAGTTTAATCAACATCATTATCGCTTCTATTTTTATTTATTTTTTCTATCCATATTTCACTAACTTGTTGGAATGGGGCGGGTTTAATGAAGAACAAGTTGCAGAAAATTTTTATTTTATATATTCATTAGGGATACTTATGGTATTTACTTATATCATTCGTTCTCAGTGCTATAATTTTGGACAAATTGCCTATCCTGATGTGATTTCCAATGTAAGTGTTAAAATTACCGTACCCATAATCGTTTTACTTAGCTACTTCAGTATTATTAACTACCAAGAAGTTGGGTGGCTTCTTGTAATCTATCATTTAGTTATCGTCATTTGGCTCATGTTTTTTCTCAAACAAATTGGAGGCTTAGATATTCATAAAGGCGTTGTAAAAAGAGTGAAGTTAAGCAAGCATTTAGAAATGATACGCTATATGCTATATGGTGCCATGAATCACATAGGCGATATCCTAGTCTATAAAATTGATGTGATCATGATTGGTCTGATGATGACAGCAACAGATGTGGGCTATTATAGTATTTTCTTATTCTTAACTGTTGTCATTGATATTCCCACAAATGCTGTAATAAGAACTACAAAAATACTCATTTCAAAAGGATTTGAAAACAATGAGCTTAAAGAGATTGAGCGCATTTATAAAAGTGCTTCTGTGAATTTGTTTTCTATTGGCATAATTCTTTTCGCCTTAATCTGGCTGAATATGAATACATTTTTTTATATCATGACAAATGGAGAAGACCTTATGTTGTACAAAACAGCCTTTCTATTCTTAGCCTTGGCAAAACTATTTGATATGATTACAAGTGTTAATTTTCACATCATTTCATTTTCACCTTACTTTAGAATAAACAGCCTATTTATTCTCATCTTAGCTTGCATAAACACATTGCTTAATTATTATTTTATTGACAACTTTGGAATCGTTGGAGCTGCTATGTCTACTGCAATTTCTATGTTCCTTTTTAACTTAGCCAAAACTATTTTTATTATTATAAAATATAAAATGCAGCCTTTCAAATGGGAATACTTAATTATGGGATTGTTTTTAGTTATATCTATACTTTTACCTTTCATTTTCCCTACACTCATGGCATCACCTATAATATCGGGAATAATATCAGGAGTAATCGTATTATTATTTATTTTTAGCATATACAAACTAGAAGTTTCGGTAGAAATTAATAACTTTATCAACAAATATTGGGGGAAGTTCTTTAGTTAATTTAGTCCCTGAAGTTTCATATTTAAGCAATTTATAATAATTTGATAAAAAGCTTCTCAATTAAAAGCAAAAGTGAAGGAAATAATAAAACAATTTAAAGATAAAGCTCCAAAACCTTTGTATTTATTACATGGAGAAGAACCTTTTTATATTGACGAAATTACTGATGCTGCTTCAAAACACTTATTGGAAGACCATGAAAAAGACTTTAACCTCACCGTGACTTACGGAAAGGACGTCGACTTTTCAGAGCTTTTAGAGCAAGTTAAACGCTTTCCAATGATGGCAGAAAGACAAGTAGTTATCGTAAAAGAAGCGCAGGATGTAAGAAATTGGGATGCCTTCAATGGTTATTTTGAGAATCCTACGAGTTCAACTGTATTAATTCTTGCTCATAAATACAAAAAAGCACCTGCAAATAAAAAGTTCTTTAAGCTTATAAAGAAGAATGGAGAAATTTTTGAAAGTAAAAAGTTATACGAAAATCAAGTAGATGCTTGGATTATTAACTTTTTAAAAGAACGAGGATATACGATTACGCAAAAAGCAACGATGCTGCTGGTAGAATCTTTGGGAGCTGACTTATCTAAAATTGCTAATGAATTAAAAAAGCTTTCTATTGTTCTGGGCGATGTCAAAGCAATCGACGAAACACATATTGAAAAAAATATCGGTATTTCAAAAGATTATAATGCTTTTGAACTCACCAATGCCATTGCTTCAAGAGATATATTAAAAGCCAATAAAATCATCAATTACTTCGAACAAAATCCAAAAGCAGGACATATCGTCGTGTTGATTCCTTTAATTTTTAACTTTCATGAACGCTTAATGAAAGCGCACTTTTCCAACGCTAACGACATCAATTCTTTAATGTCTAGCCTTAGGATGAGTTATCCTGCAGCCAAGGAAATAATGCAAGCTAAACGTATTTATCCTGTTAAAAAAGTAGCGAAAAACATTGTTCTTTTACAAGAATATGACTTAAAGAGCAAAGGAATTAATAGAGGCCCTGGAAGTGATGCTGATCTTTTACGAGAATTAATTTTTTTATTAATGCATTAAATGAGACGTTTTTTTTTAGACATACCTTCCCTTGATTTGAATGACATTATTTTGCCACCCGACGAAGCAAAACACATTGTTAAAGTTTTGAGAATGCAAGTCGGAGACAAAATAGAAGTAATTAACGGAAATGGAGAGGTGCTTACAGCAGAAATCACACTTGCTGAACCCAAAAATGTAATAGCAAAACAAATTGCTTACAAAAAAGAAACACCTGATTCATTTCACATTCACATCGCGATTGCACCTACAAAAAACAATGATCGATTTGAATGGTTTTTAGAAAAAGCAACAGAATTAGGCGTCCACGAAATTACTCCTATTCTTTGTACAAATTCAGAAAGAACAAAAATTAAAAAAGAACGATTTGAAAAAATAATTGTAGCCGCTACAAAGCAATCGAAACGTTTATTCAAGCCTAAATTAAATGATTTAACGCCTTTCAATACCTTCGTAGAAAAGCATCAATCGGGTCTTATCGCGCATTGTTATGATAATGAGGAAAGAAACACAAGCATATATGCTCAATTAGAGCACGATAAAGGTAAATGGGAAAAAAGCAACACGCCTATTTTAATTGGTCCTGAAGGAGATTTTTCATTAAATGAAGTGAAATTTGCTTTAGAAAATGGATATCAAGCTGTATCTTTAGGGAAAACTAGGCTGCGCACCGAAACTGCTGGAGTCTATGCTTGTATGAACCTTAAATTATTTTTTGAAGAGAAAGTATGAAGCTATTATTTAACATATTGATTTGTTTTATTCTATCTAATGCATACGGACAAGGATTGTACAAAATCGCTGTGCTTAAATATGGAGGTGGAGGTGATTATTATGCCAATCCTACTGCGCTTCCTAATTTAACAAGGTTTGCCAACGCTCAAATGAATGCTTTTATTGATACAGAAACGCCATTCGTTGATGTAGGAAGTCCACAGATTTTTTCGTTTCCATTTGTTCATATGACAGGACATGGAAACGTAGTATTCTCTAATGCTGAAAGAGAAAATTTAAAAAACTATCTCCTTGGAGGCGGTTTTTTGCACATTGACGACAATTATGGCATGGATGAATTTATCAGGCCTGAAATAAAGAAGTTATTTCCAAACTACGACTTGGTTGAGCTTCCTTTTGATCACCCGATTTTTCATCAAAAATATAAATTTAATAACGGGCTGCCTAAAATTCACGAACACGACAATGAGCGTCCACAAGCATTCGGAATTATCATCGATGGAAGGCTGTGTCTGCTCTATACATACGAAACAGACCTCGGTAATGGATGGGAAGATGTATCTGTACACAATACTTCGCCTGAAAAACATCAAGATGCATTAAAAATGGGATTTAATATTTTACAATTTGTCTTACTTCAAGGAGGATTGGAATGAAGCAATTTCTAATATATTACTTTGTTATAATTATCTTTCTCATTACAACATTAGAAAGAAGTCTGGGGCAAGAATTGGGCGCTCCTGCACAATACGAAAACACCTATCTTTTTGAAATCTTAAAATATCAACGCGAGCCTAATTTACCAAATTACATCAAAGAAGGTTTTAACGAAGCATTAAATACGCCCATGACCAAATGGACAGCAAAAGACAGTCTTTTTTTCGCCTACGCAAACGTCTATTTGGGAAAGCATGAGAAAGCATTAAACAACTTTGTTCGTCTAAATACCGATACAATTTCAGAGAAAAATGCTCAAATTCTATACAGAACTGCATTGTTTAAAACAAAAAAGTACGAGCAATTGCAAGCTTTTAATGAGCAAACAATAGCAGAATCCGGTTCGGAAACTTACAGTGTAAAGGATGCGTTCTCAGACCTCACAAGTGCTTATATCAAATATCAAAATGGATATCAACTTCTTGATTCAACAGGTGTGTTTCCTATTTTAAAAGATCCTGTTCTCAATACGTATTCAATACACGAGCCACCTCACAAAAACAAAATTGTTGAGATTGCTTTTGCCATTGACTCTGTATTGAGACAATTTACCATCCTACATGAAGATGTTGATGTTGTGCTTTCAATAGCATTTGAAGAAATGGGCGACTTCCAAAAGAAATATTTGTACATCACCAATGCTTATTTCTACTACTCAGCTGCATTGAGATACGATAAAGGAAACAAATCTGTAATCAACAAATACAACCAAACCAACAATGAAATACGAAGTAAAGGATACCTTCACATCAGTTTTAAAAACATGTTTGGAAAAGTGATTAAAAACAGGTATCAATTGAAAGAAAACTATATAGAAAAACCTACGCTTCCCACTCCATCAGCAGAAAATTTCATACCACCTAAAAAAGAAAAAGTGGATTACTTACCTTGGTTAGACTCTACTGTGATGTTTATCATTATCATTTCTGGAGCCTTGATTTTTGTTCTTTTCTTCCTAAAAACAGACGACTAACATTAATTCAATCAATTAATTTTCGGAAAATTGACCCAATTTATACTTTTAGTTTCACCTTTAGTGTGAGAAGTATGAATATCCTAAAACCTATTCCTTATTAGTAAAATATGCCTCCACAGACTTTCGTACTGAGCGATGAGTTAATAATAGTTTTTTAGCTTCCTCAAAACTAATATTACATTGTTCAGCCACCATTCTACTGCCACGCACAACTAACTTTTCATTGCTCAACTGCATATCTACCATTCTATTTCCTTGCACATGTCCCAAACCAATCATCAAGGACGTAGAAATCATGTTTAAGATAAGTTTTTGTGCTGTTCCAGATTTTAATCTTGTACTTCCAGTAACAAACTCTGGTCCCACTACTGCCACAAGAGGATGTTGAGCAATTAAACTCAATGGACTTTCAGGATTACAAGTTATTCCTGCGGTCAAGTTTCCATTATGGTTCGCTTTTTCAATTGCTCCAAGCACATAGGGTGTTTTTCCTGAAGCAGCAATCCCAACCACAATATCTTTAGGTTTTATATTGGCTTTTACCAAGTCCTTCCATCCTAGCTCGCGGTTGTCTTCTGCATTTTCAACTGCCACTCGAATAGCGGAATCTCCACCTGCAATTAATCCAACCACAAGTTCTGGAGAAACACCAAAAGTAGGTGGACACTCGGATGCATCTAAAATTCCAAGTCGTCCGCTTGTTCCTGCACCTAAATAAAATAAACGTCCTCCATCTTTCATCCGCAATAATGCTTCATCGACAAAACGAGAGATTTCAGGAATAATCGCTTCTACTGCAAGGGGAACACTTTGGTCTTCTTTGTTCATTGCCGTGAGCAATTCCTCCGTTGATAATTTCTCTAAATTATTGTAATGACTTGACTGTTCTGTTATTTCTTTCAAAATGAAAAATAATTAAATAGATATGCGATAAAAATAAGAAGATAATCAGTAAAAAAAGAATCTGTCATAAGAATCCTTACTGAATTACGGTGCTTGAAACGCTGGATTATTTACAAAAGAACTATCAGTTAGCGACAATAAAAAAGCCAAGAGTTGATCTTTTTGTTCTTGTGTAAAATTTGCTCCTCCTTGATGTGCACGCCAAGCAATATTAGGGTCTAAATTTGGTGTATCATTGATTCCAGTACTATAAAATTCTATGACTTCTTCTAAAGTTTCGAAGCGTCCATCATGCATATAAGGTCCTGTAAAAATCAAATTTCTTAACGTAGGCACTTTAAATTTACCATAATCACTTGGGTTTCCTGTAATTTCACCTAAACCAAGTTCAACATAGGTGGGATCAAGACCAATATCATAGAAATTATTGTCAGTCCAAAGAGGATTTCCGGGTCCTCCATGACAATGATAGCAGTCACCAATCTCAGACAAAAACAAATCCAAGCCAGCCAACTCGTCGGCTGTCAACATAATTTCATTTCTCAAATATTTATCCATTCTTGAATTGTCTGAAATTAATGTTCTTTGAAACTGAGCCAAAGCCTTCACTACGTATGAAGAATCAATTGTTAATGTGCCAAAAGCTTTATAAAACAGCTCAGGATAATTCTCCGTTTGCGACAATTTTTCAGCTACATGTGTCCATGAAATTGAATGCATCTCGTATGGATTAACAACTGGCTCATACGCTTGATTTTCTAATGCCGGAAATCCCGCCCTTCCATCCCAAAAAAGCCTTGAAGCCCAACCTGAATTGATGAGGGCTGGAGTATTTCTTGAAGTCGAAGAACCTTCCACTGTGGTTAATTTGTTTGGACTGTCACTAAATGCTTTTTCTGGACGATGACATGAAGCGCAAGACAAGTTGTTATTACCTGAAAGGATTTTGTCATAAAATAATTTCTTCCCCAATTGAACGCCCTCCTCAGTCATAGGATTATCTGTAGGTATAGTAATTGGAGGTAAGCGTTCAAGAAACAAAAAAGAATACGGAATATAGAAAGGTGTTGGGTTATACGGCTCTGTAGGCTCGTATGTTCCCGAAGAGTTATTTCCTGAAGACGAGTCATACGGCGTTATTTTCTCTTTTTTACAAGAGAAAAGTAAGACAAATAAAAAAGCAAAACATAACTTAAATAATCTTGTACTAATGACTATGTTTTCTTTTTTCATCGTACATTCTATTTTGTGTTAGTTAACTGTTACATTGCCTACACTAAACACTCCATTTTCACCATTTTGTCTAAACTGAATTTGTGCATCAAAGTTTCCCATAATCGCAGCACCAAACACATTTAAATCAATGGTGTTAGGGTTCTCATACCATTGGTCAATGTTCATTTTAATATCAATAGATACATCTGTAGCATCGTCTGAAACTGTAAAGCTTTTCGGTAGCACAAGTTTGATATCATTGTTTATTGTTTCACTTGTTGTGGGGTCAATTGTAGGACCTAAATGTGTTAAATATGCCACAGTATCATAGCTATTATCTACAAAACGCCCTTCTAATTGCATAAAATGATATCCGCCACCAATAGCATCTGGCCAATTCCATGAAATTTGGTTTAATTCTGGATACATAAAGGAAATATTCTTTTCTGGTGTGAAGCCAAACACAAACTCAATTGATTCATAATCTCCTGGAGTTATTTTTTCAGTTGGTGTAAGACTAAGCGTACTTACCTCATCCATATCAATATAGTGATAACCTTCAATAGTATGAGAAGTGCCATCTGTTTTATGCAAAACTACATCAGAAAGTAGAAGTCTCAACTTCGTGACTCCAAATTCATTTCCAAAGGCATTATAGAAAATTTCCCCTTTGTTCATAAAGTCATCAGTTTGGTTTACTTCAGCTTTAAAATTAAATGTTACGCCAATGTTTGCTTCATCTGAAGGTTGATTATTCTGTGGTGGTGTTACTTCTTCCTTTTTACAAGAAAAAAATACTGTAAAAATCAATATAGCAAAAACGGTTTGAGAAAGAATGTTCGATTTCATAATATAATTCATTTATTTTATAAATAGCACCAATAACAAATATACAAAAAAATAACAATATCACTCTATCGGAATAATAATGTTTGTTTCATAAGATTAAAA